>WLWD01000322.1_pt1 | contig 125538 bp, 67 predicted proteins | sample 6712731 | NCBI WGS metagenome assembly WLWD01 (sample SAMN12718690, study PRJNA576275) | sponge metagenome | isolation source: marine sponge | host: Mycale hentscheli | place: New Zealand: South Island, Marlborough, Capsize Point | collected 2014-11-01 | reverse complement strand
GAAAGCTACCAAGTTACCCTCAGCTGCACACCCATTGTCATCTACACCGCCATTGAAAGCTACCAAGTTACCCTCAGTTGCACACCCATCGTCATCTAGACCGCCATTGAAAGCTACCAAGTTACCCTCAGTTGCACACCCATCGTCATCTACACCGCCATTGAAAGCTACCAAGTTACCCTCAGCTGCACACCCATCGTCATCTACACCGCCATTGAAAGCTACCAAGTTACCCTCAGCTGCACACCCATCGTCATCTACACCGCCATTGAAAGCTACCAAGTTACCCTCAGTTGCACACCCATCGTCATCTACACCGCCATTGAAAGCTACCAAGTTACCCTCAGTTGCACACCCATCGTCATCTACACCGCCATTGAAAGCTACCAAGTTACCCTCAGTTGCACACCCATCGTCATCTATGCCGCCATTGAAAGCTACCAAGTAACCCTCAGCTGCACACCCATCGTCATCTACACCACCATTGAAAGCTACCAAGTTACCCTCAACTGCACACCCATCGTCATCTACACCCGAACCAGTCCATTGAAAGCTACCAAGTTACCCTCAGCTGCACACCCATTGTCATCTACTCTGCCATTGAAAGCTACCAAGTTACCCTCAGCTGCACACCCATCGTCATCTACACGGCCATTGAAAGCTACCAAGTTACCCTCAGCTGCACACCCATCGTCATCTACACCGCCATTGAAAGCTACCAAGTTACCCTCAGCTGCACACCCATCGTCATCTACACCGCCATTGAAAGCTACCAAGTTACCCTCAGTTGCACACCCATCGTCATCTACACCGCCATTGAAAGCTACCAAGTTACCCTCAGTTGCACACCCATCGTCATCTACACCGCCATTGAAAGCTACCAAGTTACCCTCAGCTGCACACCCATCATATACATGCCAACCACTACCTACACACTCATCCTCAAGTTCACGCTCACGGTCGTCTTCACACCCACAACCTCAAACAAGCCCACAGTTTTCTCAACCGGCTGCTGCCCATCTTCAATTAACTATGTGTCCACAACTGTCTACACACCCACAATCATCTGCACCCTCTCCATTGTACACATTGTGTACATCTTCACAGTTTTCTGAACACCCACAATTGTCTACAGACCCATAGTCTACATATCTGCAACCGTATACTTGCTCACAGTCATTTGTAACCCCACAATCATCTACATATCATAAACTGGCTTCATGTTTACGTCCATGTGTATCTACAACTTCATCAACAAGCATTAAGCCTATTATAATTCGACCCACTTCTCCCATGCAAGTGCTTGACTCACATTCTGAAGAAATGCTTTCAACATGTACAGATTCAACAACTACTATTACACATTCATCTGTAGTTTCAGAACCAATGGAGATGCCTCAGTCCGACAGCAATATGTGGATATCAAGCCTGGGGTTGTTAAAATCTGACCACATTGTTCTGGAAAATCACCAGTGGCTCAATGACAATATCATTTTTGCCTCTCAACAACTACTGAAGCATACATTTGATATTCATGTGCTTCCTTGGAATTTTAAGTATCTACAGATATTTCATATTAAAGGAAACCATTGGATTTTGGTGTCCAATATTGATGTCGATTCGGGAAGAAGTTCATCAAGCAGAGTGATGATCTATGATAGCTTGCTCTCAGAATATATTGACTCTAACACAATGCAACAGGTGTGTTCATTCCTTCGGCCCACTTCTAAAGATATCAGAGTCGACATCATGAACATTATGAAGCAAACCAACAAGTTCGATTGTGGTCTGTTTTGCATTGCTAACATGACAGAGTTAGCATATGGATATAATCCAGTAAAAGTTATATGGAATGTGAAGAAAATGAGATCACATTTATCTACTTGTTTGAAGAATGGAAAATTGCAACGTTTTCCTATTCTAAAGAATTCCTTTTGGTAAAGCTGTTACTTTTACCACTAAAATAGACATTTTTTGCGATTGTCGTATGCCATACAACAGTGACATTGATGATATGATCGAGTGTGTGGCTTGTTCTGGGTGGTTCCACAATGTGTGTGTTAATATTGCTAATGTCAGCGAATATCAAAGCAAAAAATGGCTTTGTAAAAAGTGTAAGCCTTTGTTTGGCGACTACTATGCTAACAAGAAACAGTGATTCATTCATGTTTTGAACTGAGTGCTTGTGTCATCATTATGAATTATAATATTGTCAAATGTTATTATTAAATAAATTGATTTTAATTCAATAAACATGTGGGTGGTGGGATAAACAATACTATAGTAGTATATCGGGTATACAATAATAATCATAATTGTGGACAAATAGAAGATGACATACACTATCCCAGCATTACTGCACCCTGTTGTAAAAGAATCATTTTTCTGGATATGATGACAATGTGTTCAAATGTTAATGAGTAAAATCAACTGTAACGAGACTATGGATTTAGTGGCTCATTATGCAAACCAAGTCTGGTGATGAACTTTATGCTAAGGTGTGGTTTTGCAGTGCCATATAAACTTGCAAATATAGCACCAGTCTGCTCCAGAGCTTAAGTAGATGGTTGGAGCTGTGATGGTAGTTGTAGTAATGGTTATGGTTGTTGAAGTGATTAACTCACACACTGTATGAAGCTGCTTTCTTGTTGTACTTATGCTGATTGCCATAGGACTTCGTCATGGAGCATGAGTCCTGTTTGTTTTGTATGTACTTTGTATTTTTTTTTAGTCATTCCCCACAAAAAACAAAACAAAAAACTCATTCTTCAGCACAAGCAATTTACCAAGATTCCTTACAAAGAAAAGCCGGTATAGTGTGAAGTAGCAGACTACCTGAGTTGGGAGAATAGCCAGCAAACAATCATAGAAATGGGGATATGTTATCTGACTGCTAAAAACTACGTATTATGCTATCCAAGCTGACCGACTGAGGTGGGTATTAGCTATGATAAATTTCTTCAATTGAAAGTGAGGGAATGATTATTGAATAAACTGTGATAGATAACATTACAAATTATCAAAAAAAATAAATTATTGTTCATCTATATCTGAATCAATGTCTGACTCTGAGTCACTGCTGGTAATCACTTCCTTGACATGTGATGCCTTTATAGCTCTGTCAGTTGACTCCATAGCTTGCTGAAGTTTCCTGATTCTTTGAAAGAAACAAGTCAGTAAACATTTGGCACCCATGGCATAGGCAGATTGTCCAAATTCTGATTGTTTGCGAATTTCAGCTTCAATAATATTGAGCTTACAAGAATAATAGTGAATACTATTTTGTACTTCTTTTGATATAAGTTCCATTACTTCACGACTTCTCATCATCAACAAAATATTCTTCAATTATGGTATGCTTTCGATTCGCTTCAGGAGAAGAATGGACCACAGACAGCAAGTTAGATAGGTACTCCAGATTTAATGCCAATAAAAGAGGAAGATCACCAATTGCAGTGCTGAAGGTGATGTTGTGTTCTAAGAGCATATCCTTTATAGTTTTAGTTTCTTTTGTTATCTGTTTTGCAAGTCGCTTTGCAATCTTTTGGCCATCTACAATACATGAAAGAAAATGCTAGCAACAACACCAAATAACAAAAACATAATATACTAGGTAGTGATGTACAACAGCAAACATGACGAGTGGCTTGCATAACGTAATTTTGTTCAGTAAAATTGATGAATGCTAGATGAGTGGGCTAAAAATCTGCATAAAAATTTTGAAATACTTTACCAGCTTAAAATTGTGCATGTGCAAATAAACATCTCACATATAATATAAAGAATCTAACAAATAAATAATCTCAAATTACATTACATTTGAGAGCATTTTGCTCGTTTCACTTATACTTGCCACTAACAGACACCTACCGGCATACTTGGCTTTTAATTTAAGCAAGAATGCCCTTCTTTTAGCAGCTTTCCAAATTGCTAACAGCAACTGTTCTTTCTTTTCTCCTAGCAATGCTTGTTCCTCCATCTCCTGATATTCTCTGTCGGACGGTTTCCATCTTAGAGAGATACAATGATTCTGTTCTATTTCCTTCAGTTTCTTCTCAGTACTTAATGCAAACACATACACACACATCACCAACACCCATACACACATATACATATGCACACACACACATCGCCAACACCCATACACACATACACACACACCACCAACACCCATACACACATACACACACACCGCCAACACCCATACACACATACACACACACCGTCAACACTCATACACACATACACACACATCGCCAACACCCATACACACATATACATACATTAATACGTATACACATACAATTAATGTGTTCAATAGTATACGTCAACTCTATTGATTAACTAACCTTGCCAGTTCCATTTGTGTAGTAGACTTGACATCATCTGACAAGACTCTGGTCCTGAAATTTAATTCATGAAATTAACAATTTTTAATTAAAAACTACAGCACAAATGATAAGCAAGCAAGTCTAGCTTATAACTTAAAAATCTATATCAAAAGCAAGTGAAAAATGTTTTATCAACCTCACACGTACAATACAAATTAATTTTTTTAAATTTAAAGTTCACAGAATCTCAATTGTGTCGCACCTGAGAATGTCAAACTCACTTCGCTCACTCACCAATAAAAAAACATCCTACTGTAATACCATACAAAATATAATATGGGTATAATTCACCGTAAGTCGTAGTAAGTATGAAGTGTGTGATAATACATAGTCTTCCACTGGTTTGGTCCTACATACAAGACAAAATAACTTGTCACAATAGCCATACTTCCTATTATACTCTTACTTGCTGCTATGGAAGTAGCACACTCATACGATTTGACTTCTTCTGATAGCCACATCTGAACAATGGCCCAATTATCACATTCACCCTCTGGAAGCAGCTCATTTAATGTCTCCTCTAAAATTTGTGCAACTTTTTTCGCTCTTTCCCACCGTACAAGCAAAAGATTAGCTGTATAAAATAATTTTTTGATGTCTTTGTTAGCACACACACACACATATAACACACACACCCACACATTCCTTCAACAGCTTATCTTTGGTCTACAGATATATTAATATTTTATGCTATGGAAATGGGGGTCATTCTTTCATCCAGTCATAATTAAAAAAAAGCCTGGTTTTCAATGTGGGACAAAAATTCATGACATACCCATTTATTTGATTTGCTCACCAAGCTTTGATTTTGTCATTATGCCATAATACACAAGTCCATGGGCCAAGACATCTGTACGATGAGAAGGTCTCATCTCTTTAGTCATCCGATTAAATCCTCTCAAATATGACCATAAACGCTCCATGGTTTCCCCGTCACTGAGACCAATACCCGAGCATCGCCTTGGACCAAACTGCAACTATTATAATTTACACACTAAGCATCCTAACTTAAAATGTAAATAAGTTAGCTTCATTAATTTTTGGAATATACTTATTGGTGAGCAAGTGAAGTGAAAGTGAAGCGAGCGAGACACTTACAGGGGTAGCACAATTCAAAATCGGAGATATTTGTTGGTTTATATGTTTGGACGTACGTATGTCATTTGTACTTTGACCCTCGCGTTCTTGTGTTTGCTAGGAGGCCGACCCTGTCCCACACTCCCTAAACAGAATCCTATGATGTATCAATCTTTGCCCACATCATTCAATTGCTTAACATGAAGGTAAGTCTTGGTATGTTCAGTAAACATGAATGTGTTGTGCGTTACAGCTATTACTTAGCTAAAGAATAGCACAACGTAAACGTTTTAGTAGCAAATAAAAATATAAAATGCCTTTACACAGCTTTTACGGGCAGTGTGAGCAGAAATGCCTATTGTTTTTTTATTTGTTTTATGTTTAAGTCGAACAGTTCCGGCGAATGGTTGCTATGGCATTGAAAGTATTGATATAAAACTCACCTGACAAGATACTTTGTGGCCAAAGGAATGGAATGTGGGCAAACACAAAGTAGTTTTTTCCAATATATCCCGCCGATGAGATGACTAATAATGAAACCAAATTATCAAAATAAAGATCATACAAATTTCACTTACTTTCAAATGACTTTGAAGACTACACGCAATATCATACATCACATATAGGTTATTGCTAGTGGATTCATTAGCTTCAATAATCTTGTCCAGCATATACACTGCATATCCAAGCCTACAACATTGCAAGTATTTCACATGTGAAAAAAAAAAAGAGTATGTGTTCACCTTTCTCCATGCTTCAAATTGATAAACTTCATAGGAAATTCGTGGCGGCATGCACATCCAAAAATAGCGGTCTCATCCAGTGCCCTAAACCTGCTTTTACTTCTCAGAGCACTGCCAGCCACAAAATTGCTGCAATCCTGAACAAGGATTCATACTTGTAATGTAACTAAATAAATAATTTCTTAATTCAGATGATATATAATTCAAGTGTCGCAATTCATGTTTTAAGTATCTGCATGTTATAGTAATTATTATTATTAAATTTGATTCATTCTCATACTCCCTTCCACCTACCTGAACTCTTCAAAAGAATCTATCATTGACTTATAAATATTTCTTTTCTAAAAATAATAATAAAACATTTGAGAAGCTTGTAAAAATATTACATTTTTACTGTGATAGCAACAAAACAAAATTCCAACATCACCTTCAATGAATCAATTTGGCATCTAAAGGCGAGGGATCTACAGAAATCATTGATGGACACATGTGCTTCTAGCATTAGTGCCTCCGCCCAGTCCAAAAGGCCAAACGTAAAAACAAGTTGAGGGTGGTGGGGTGTGGCTGGCCACAACTTTGCTCTGGCTAATGTCACTGGAAGAGGCTCACAACTGCAGCAAGTGAAATCTATGGAATGGTGTGTTCCTAAACATGTACCACCAGACAGTAAACTCAATAACTTCAGTTCTACAAAGCTTCATAATTCACCAATTAAAGCGAGCGAAGCTGCATACAAATGAGTTTGGGATATATATATATATATATAATACTTATTACATGAGTCAGAGTGTGATATGGCAAGAGATATTTCACGAGCAGGCTAATTTAGGAGAGTGAAAATAAAGCCTGAGAGTGAAATATTTCGCCATAAAACTCTGACAAGTGTAATAAGTGGTTTACCACACTAGATATCTTCACTAACACTAGATATCTTCACTACGTAGTCAGTATACTAGAGGTAGGGTAACCCACAGGTAGGGTATAACTCACAGGTAGAGTAACTCACAGTGTTAAGTTGGTTGTTAAAAAAAACTGCATAGCTTTGAGAATAGTGCATGCAATCTACAGCTTACCTCTGGTTGAAAGTTTACCACTACATGGAGTAGAGTAGCCAAGGATTCCGACAAGTCAGGCTGTGAGACGCTCTGAAAGCTAAAAAGAACTCTACGCAAACTTCGTTAGTCGCCGTTAAAAAGCGGCTGTACGATTTAATTGGGTATGCGGAGTACGCCGTTAAGTATACGGAAACATTAATTATACCGGAAGTGGAAATTCAATTTATGTTTTCTCAATTTCTAGTTCAATTGCTTTGCTGAATACAGCCCAGTTCAACTGCCAGTTTCTCTACACGGGGAAGGTTTTACCCTCCAGTATTTTAGCACTAAGTTGTAATAAATTGTAGCTTTTTATTAGCATAAAAAACTCAATTTTTTTTGTTTGAGTGAAGTGCCCCCTTTTCCCATAGACTGTCACATATATATAACTAGTGGTGTACTTGAGCACAAATGGCAAGCGAGCTTTCCTAGTTAGTTAAAAAAAAACAACTTAATTTTTACTCCTAACATTCCAGCTATTAAAAAAGTCAAGTTTTTTAATTATGTAAATACAGCAAAGACTTTTCAATGCCATAGTAACCACTCATTGCAACTGTTGACTTTAAAAACAACAACAAAAAACAAAAACAATCGCAGACATTTTAAGGAACTGCCGCACAAGTTTGCAACTAGCCCTAAATTATGACATGCTTATTGATGTAGTAGTGGAAAAATTGTGTCAGGCAGCTAATATATTTATTTGCTTGTGAAATGGTTACTTTGTGTTATTCTTTAGCTAAGCAGTAGCTGTAACACACACCACTTTCACACACACACACACACACACACACTCGATCACTGGACATACCTACACAAGACTTACTTTCGTGGTTAGACTATTGGACAATGGATTTTCAAGTAAGGAACAATGCAACACTGCTGCGTAAGATGCATAAATGTGACAAATAGTGCATTAACTTATCACAGCCAAGAAAACGAACTGCACCCACAAAAGAGAATTCAAAGCAATAAACAATTAAATTCCATTGGATGATACAGGTAATGATTGATAAACAAGAGGATTCTGTTTAGTGAAGTTTGGGACGGGGTAGACGACCATGTTACCACTGATAGTGTCTCGCTTGCTTCACTTGCTTGCCAATAATATTAACAATCTTCAACTCAATTCCATATGCGTATGTGTACCTTTTTTGCCGTAGGGTACATGTAATATTTTTTCTACTGAAGTACCTGCGCATGATATTAATTTCCTTCGCAACATTTTATTGCGTGGTATTTGTTGAAACAAAAGAAATATATAGCTAGGGAGCTAGGGAGGTTAATGCCAGAAACTAAGCAACCCAAACAGAAGAAAAATGGAGACAAGACACACGCACACACAAAATGAAAAAGACTTGTCTTTTTGAAAAGTGGCTAAAAAGCTGCTACTATAGAGCTGGTAAGATATATAGTAGCTATTTATATCAAAACTACATTAGCCAACTTAATGTGAACCATTGTCTAGTAATGCAGGTCTATATATATCCTCATTCCACCAATGATACAAAATAGTTGCTGGCAATTGAGATTGTCCCAGAGACTACATATTTATTAATCTAAATGGTATGCACCTAACTACAAAAAATAATATCACACATTAACTCACTCAATTAACTTAATTAGTATCCAATTAATTAAAACCATTCTTTTGCTGTCAGACTTTTAAGTGAGAAAATTACTTGGTATTAACCCTCAGTGCTGGCTTTGGTCTTACAAAATGGGGTGCTTAATGGGCACCTTATGGGGTGTTAGAACGGCGCCTCCTCTACAACTCCTCACATGGTGCTCCCTTAACCCCCCTAATAGGGTGTTATGAAACACCCTTAAACACCTCCGTAGGCGTTTGTGTGGCACTCTAGACAGTGTTATGCATGCACCTCTAGCATGTGATCCAGAACACCTTTAGTGGTGCTTTTAGTACACCCTTAGTAATGTTTAGTGGGCACCTTTTTCAGTGTTATTAGTACGCCCCTACAGTTCTCATATTTTTTCTTTGTTATACTTTCTTTTATAACAGTACATTCAATAAAAACAATGAATATGAGTAAAATAAATGATAATTATGTTCATGACTTCACTATAGTTTGCTTGTATTGTTCACAGAAATAACCTTCAGTCATTTCTTCAAATTTCTGGACATTTTGAGGAAATTGGTGCACTGAAGGTCTCCACACTCTCGCCTAAATGGAAATAACAATAACATTAAATATTTATAAATATTCAATTTCAGAATGATCATATAATATGCTGAAAAATCACCAAATGTATTTGTTTGAATTGACTCCATTCTCAAAAAAATACTCAAAGTTGAACAGCCAAGCATTTACACAATCAATCCTCATTCTATGTTTATTTTCACTTTAGTTGGTTACGACTTCTCACACACACACAACTAATTCTAATATTCTACTTAGACCCTTTACCAAAGTAAAGGCAGATATGCCATGGTATACACATTTCCTCGATAACTTGTAGACTAGGTTGCACTCTACACACCTGACTGCTCTATGAAACATTGTGTACCATCGTGAAACTAGTGGAGACCTCTGTATATTAATACAACTCCTATGTGGCCTACATATATATAAGTACTTTTTAGTTATAAAAAAGATATTTTAATATGAAAACCCTTTACCTAAAGACATTCAATGACCGTTGCATATAGCCTGACATTGCTAACCCTTATCTCCTTTTAATATTGTGCGGGGTTGGAGGAAAGGGTCTGGGGACTCTAGTGCCAATGACCAGTTCAAAATGAATTTTTGTGCATGCGCTAATTAAGCCTAATTATGGACACTTGGGTAGTCCTGCAGTCTATTATCCAAGAGAGGTCCCTCACTTTGCAATTTATATGCTATGTCAGTCTCAGAAGGCGCTTGCATTGCATGGTAATGAAAAAGATTGCCTTACTTTTTATCAAACGACCTCGCTCTGGTTTGAAGGTATCAATCTCGAGGCGAAGTATACAAGCGTTGCGGTGAATATTTTTAATGGGTGGTTAGCGCCAGAATCTGGCGCTCTGGACTGATCATTAAAGTCCCCAGACCCTTTCCTCCTCCCCGCACCATATTAAAAGGAGGTAAGGGTCGGCAAAGCCAGACTATGCTGTATAGTGGATCCTTGAAATTCTTAAAATGCCACATTTTAGCTTTCTGAACTATGATGTTTAGTTTTTCCCCACTGGCTTCACTTCAATGAAAGAGCCTGCACTGTTTGCCAAAGTATGCTAAAGAGGCATTACTACTTTAGCATGACGACCATTTACCAAACCAAACTATATACAGGTCCTAGTTAATCGTTATGTTGCCTTGACAAACATTGGCAATAAAGTGATGATTCATAAATATCACCTTAGTATGCACTTAAATTGATAAGAGGGCTACTCCCTCCTGCCCCCTTCCCATCACTATCTCTGTCATACAGGTATTGTCTGGTAAAAATTTTCAACATCATTTAAATGTCAGTGTTCTCAATTAGATAGGTTTCCTATTTTAAAATTCACATATTTTCCCAAATGTTTTCACAGTCGGAAAAATATGGGTGAGACAGCGTCATGTTAAAGACTCAACATCTACCTTATGCGTAAAAAGAAATGCTAGAAATGGCTTTGCATGACTCAAGCCATGTACATGAGGAGGAACACAATGAAAGACCAAGGGCATGACACGACAAGGTATTCAGACTAGAATAAAGTGAATTTAAGAGGAGCTAAACGCAGGGCAAAGTTAATCTACAAACACACAAAACTTCAGATGTGCATAGCTCATGCAACTTAGTACTTAACTGACCACCCCCTAGGTAATCACTTACTCAAACATCTCACATCTGTGAATACTCCAGATTGCCACAGTTCTACAGGGACTTGTTTTAGGTTATCAAGTACACCTGCATGAAAACAGAAATATTCAGATTATAAATTATCACATAAGAATCAATACCTCCATTTCTAGCTAAATTTACGTAACATTTTAGTGTCAATTTGTACCAAGTGTCAAGGCTAACTGATTGAGATGTGATTGTCTGATCAGGCCATTCGAAATAATTGTACTGATACTGTGTTAAGTAATTATTGTAGTTACAATCACCATGATGTATAAGTACACAACTATTATTCATCACAAGGCAAACTCCATTAGCAAAGAAATGGGCCAAAAAATCTAGCCAGCCAAACCCTTTACCTGATTACTACCAACTACCAACTACTGATATCCTTTACCCAATAGAAATTTTGTGCACTAGTGAAAAATAAACAAAACAGAAACACCCACACGAAATATTGGGCTTACATATGATTTACAAAAAAAAAACAAGTAGTTGGGGAGATGTTAGTATACATATAACCATGATAAAAACGCTTTAGTTTCTTCAAATTTACTCTTTCACCAGCTGACTCCCACTAAGGTAAAGGGACATGGTTCTACCAAAGTATTAAATAAAAAAGAATTAGGTAAAGGGACATGGTTCTACCAAAGTATTAAATAAAAAAGAATTAGGTAAAGGGGCATGGTTCTACCAAAGTATTAAATAGAAATGTACATAGTTCTACCTGTCTGGCATAGCCAGACCCTTTACCTACCGCATAGCGGGGAAAGGGGTCTGGTCAAATGCAATAGTATGACCTGTTCTGGTTCCCCACGTTAAGTGGGGGAAGCCGCAATGGCCATTAGCTAACCGCGCTATCCTAATAAAATGCGTGTAAAAATCGGATCTCTGCTGCAGCATCCAGACGGGCTAGCAATGGCGACTTGCTGCATATGCAGGAGTGATCTATCTACTGTTCAGGCGAAGAAGCGGAGGAAGAAATTATATGGTATTAGCTAGAAAAGAAGCTGTGACGTTATTAAGCTTCACAAAATATCTGAGCTGGAGCAACAACTCAAGCTGTTAGATCAGAGTGACTTCCACATATAGCTTCTTTCATGTTTTCTTTCAGTGACACCAAATAACTGCATGCTCTCCCTCATTGCACTTTCTGCATCCACACTTTAATTAACAAGCTAAAAAAATGAAACGTGTGCTGCAGAATTGTGCGCATTTTGTGGTAACATTTCACGCACCAATGTATGATGAGTCAGCAGAACAGGTCATACTATTGCATTTGACCAGACTAAGTTCTACCTAAGTTCTACCAAAGTATAAGGTAAAGGGACATGGTTCTACCCTTTACCCACTAACTATGTATTGGTTCTACCAAAAGTATTAGGTAAAAAACATGTAATAGGTAAAGGAACATGTAATAGGTAAAGGGACATGGTTCTCCCCTTTACCCACTAACTATGTATTAGGTAAAGGTACACAATCCCCACTACTACTTCTCCCCAGGCTCGCTAGCTCGCTAGCTACGAATAGTCTGGAGGCGCGCAGTAATTTAAACAAACTTACAGATAGTCAATACAATAGGAAAATATGTTTTATGAAGTCACACTAACACAACTTACTTGTTGGATGTCCCCATCACAACCCCCACTACTTCTCCCCACGCTCGCTAGCTACGAATAGTCTGGAGCGGCGCGCAGTAATTTAAACAAACTTACTCCGCCCACTCTGCACGCATGCTCTTCAATTCCTCAGTTTTTAGCTTTGGATATTGTGATGTGGGCCGGGAAAAAATACGCGACGACGTCTCTACGTACTGACTTGTGGACGTATACTCTATGACGCGATGACGGGAGGGGGCTCAGCTGCAATGCATGTTTTAGCAAGGAAAGCTATAAAAGGTGAGTTTTAATGTTTTTGGCACATATAACCCATAGCCAGCACTTTGAATTAGGGGTTCTAATTTTGCACCGAAAGCCACATCCACTGTTTTGTTTTCTTCAATCATTTTTACACATAATTAAAAATTTTGATGTAGATAGCTATCTATATTGATGACACTAATTTAGTCTCTATAGCTAAGTTCATTGAATACTGAATGAACAAGGCCGTAGGAAGCAAATTTCAAGTGATCTGGCCAGGAAATGGGTGTGGTCTCAATAAAGTTCAAAATCGTAATTTTAGAAATACAATAAAATACAAAAACACTAAAGTTTAAAATTTATACGAATGATCCTTAGTTTGGCCTTTCTTGAGAGCCCGCACGAGATGCTATTAGCTATTTTCTTCTATTGTATCCAAGGAGGCAGAGGTCTGGCAGAGCACTACACCTTTGAATGGAGGAAAGGCCATTTAGAAAACCGGAGGGAACTCCCTCCTTAATACGGGCTTATCCTTCCCAAAACTTTGGTTCAGGAAAATCTAAGTTGCGTGGCTGGTGTCTACCAGCACGCGGTAATGGACCTCTGAGTAGTGTAAGCAGTAAGCAGGTGAGGTCGGGGTGTGGTCTCGCAGAAAAAGTGGTCGGGCCAAAACCCAACCAGCCATACCACTTCCTACGGCCTTGATGAATACTTAACTGATAGTGGCAGAGACAGCATATGAAAAGTGGGAGGGGGGGTGCTAAGACGGCCACCTGTCAGGTTGGCTATCATACACTGAGAGTGCATCATGTTGTACATGAATAGCTAGTACTTTTAAGAGTATATGAAATTTGATTGCTGTATTTGACTTTAACCTCTATGAAGTATTCTGAAATTCCTTTATCCCACAATATGGGGGGGGGGGAGTCCCCCTCCTAAAAAGTAAGGGGGCTCAAGCCCTCATCTGCCCCCTGGATTCTCTGCCACTGTGATAGTGCAATAGACTTCTCGCATAGTGGGCTTCTAATAACAACGAGGGATGAACTGATACTCAAACTCCTACAGGTTCATATGCCATGTAACTAAGAATTTAAATTAAAATATTAAATGTAACATAGCTTGACTTACCTGTGTGCTTAGTGCTAGCACTGTGCATGCACGTAGTATTAACACTGTGCACGCTAGCTGCAATTGCATGCCTTGTGGTACCTGGTGCTAGTCTTATACATTTGTGGTGGCTAGGCCTTTGGACTACGAGGTACATATTGTGGCTAATTATTAACTTCTGGTCACTGAAAAGGGTTAAACCGAACCCCCCTGGCTAAATAATCTGCTTGCATGTGAATGGAGGGGGCACAGGAGAGCTTTAGGTGTATGTTGTTGTGTAGATGATCTTTCACACGAATCATGCACACTTCTGAAAATTAATTTAGATTTAATGATGCCTTCACTGGTTTCTTTATGGTCGATCAAATGATAAAGTTGAATATCTGTTATATGTACATGTATGCTAATTGAGTTGACTACGTATGTTAGCTATCTATATTAGTATAGGGGATGAGATTTCCCCTTTAGTGAAAAATTGTTATTCCTATTGTATCTATTGTTATTATTTCTTGTTTGTGTGTTTGTAGGTCTGTTGTTTGCAGTCACCTGACTGTAGGACAAGGTCTGTGGATTCCTCGGAAGGCACATGTAAGGGGCATGTGGTGAATTGGGTGGGGGGTAGGGGGTAAGGTAGTGGTGGGTGTGGTAGGTAGGATTGGTAGGGGTTGGATAGGTGTGGTAATTGGGTAAGGTTAGTTGGGTGGGTTGGGCGGGTGTCATTTCCTTCAGTGCATCAGTCTGTAGTACTGGGTTGGTTAGGATTAGATGGACCTTACTGAAGTTTAGATTTAATCATCTGTCCCAATGTGTTTGATTGATCGCAACCCTTCACAATCGTTTTTATCGTGTTGTTGTAGATGGTCTCTGTAGCTGCGTTACAGGTGTTGTGTCTGCCTCTCTCTTCATCGTGGTCCATGCTCCCTGCTACTGTGAAGCTATCTTGGGGGATGGGGGTGGTTGTGTGGGAGTGGCTTCTCCTGGTTCAGTGCTTCTGTCTGGTTGTCGCTTAATCGGTTAGTGTTGTTTCTTGTTGTGTGCCTTGTGGAGGTGACTCTTTAGAAACATGGTGGTGGGGGGTATGGTAGTGTTCGGCTGCGGGGGTGGTGGTTGGGGGTGTGGTTCTGTGACGTCACCTGTGGGTCCATTTCCTGTTGGCCATTGTGTGGTGGGTGCAGATGATGGGTGTGGCTTCCTGTTGATGAGCTGGTTTCTGATATAGTTCATAGCAACCATTGAAAAATAGGGGGAAACAGAAGTGGTGGAAATAATAGCAAGTTTGTTATGTATTCTTTGTGTAACAATTAGCTACAACTTTACTCTTATTGCACTTAGCTAATTAGCTGTAAGTAAGGAGCATAAATAGCGAGCTATATACAAAATGTTTTGGTTTTGTTACGAACGTTTGAGGTTTAGTAGCAGTTGCGACAGAAGCGTTTCCTAGCTAGGTTTGCAACTCAGTAGTTAAACATTTATAACAAAACAATTGGAACTTGGCCAGGGTTTACTTTAGTACCTACACCGCGACTTGTTAACCTTATTTTGTACGCAGGGATAGGTGGCTATCTAGACTTATTTTTACCATAAATAATATATTTAGCTATCAGCTATACTTGAATCGTGTAAGCTAACACTTGCTGGATTAATTTAAAGATTTTAGTTGTGGGGGGCATTACGGTTACATTTCTGTTTTGTTGAAACAGCACTTTTAATGAATAAAAGACAGACTCTTTTCCTGCCATTCCAGCAGCCGTACTACTGCAAATAGAAATTTCAAGCGGTAACTATGCCCGTGGGCTATAAATTAGTTAAACCAATATTTTTTTATAACTAATATCCTGGCTCTATTTACACCTTGTCTTGGATATGTGGCTTCCCCTCCCACTACATACATAGAACCCTGAAGATGTAAGCAGTTGTGAGGGCGTTTAAGAGTATTGCTGGATTTTATTTCTCTAACTGAGCTGGTCATCCGGTAGGAAAAAAAATTGGCACAATATGTGTGGACAGTACCATTTGATTAGTGAATCCTGCTTGTCTTGGCTAATACCTCATCACGATGATAGCCCAGTTGCCTAACTGTGTTTGTTGATTAGGTTTGTGGTACTTTAGACAGGTGTTGCACAATTACCACTGAGTGTTCACACCTATGGTGATCTCGCTGAAACAATAGAATATCCAGTGTGTGAGTGTTGCCAGCTTTGTGCTTATTATTTTGTATCGCTAAGGCTTATTCCATTTAATGCACTCCCAACGTGTGGATAGAACCTAAGTTAATATTATTACGGTTTGTTAATCAGTGAGTTTGTGATAGTAATGACTGTTGTCTGAAAAATGATTCACCAAATTGAGGGAACATCAGATCACAATGAGATAAAAGGAATTTTGTTGGACATATATATTTTTGTTGTCATCACTTACCTGGCAGTTCTGTTTGAAGTATTAACGCAGCCGCAATTACAGAAAAATGTATACATTTGTATTTAATTTGGAATATTTTAAAAAAAATTTCCGTAATTGCATTTTTTTTAGCTACATAGAGTACTGGTAGAACCTCTCGTATCCGGACTCCTCACCTCGTGCCTAAATCTGGACAAAATCAATTAAATGAGTGGGTGGATTGACATTCTAGTGACCTTTCCAGACATAACTAGATTGAAAATACTTTGTCTCAGAGATACGGTCACTTTCAGAGTTACCGGCACCCACTGGTCCCAAGGCGCCCGGATAAGAAAGGTTCTACTGTATATATATTTATTGCAGCCTTGATATTTTTAGCTTGAATATTTCTGCATCACGCGAGCGTTCTGTATTTTCCCATAATTGTATGCTTGTTATTGAATGCAAGTAGAATCAATTAGAATTGTATTGTAACCGATTAAGAAAAAATATCAAGGCAGCAATAAATCACTTATCACACTCGTTGTACAATATGGGAATGATATTTTACTCTCACACAATATTTCACTTTCTCTTCGGCTCATGAAAATATTTTGCATGCTTCTAAAATATTTTCCCATATTGCACTCTGACTCGTGCTACAAGTATTATATATGTATTTGCAATGTATTTCAATACTCTGGTTGAATATTAGCTGGCCTCAAAATTTTCAATCTGTATTTGTGACCGTCTACAGGAAACCGGGCACAACGCAGCACCCTTTGAAAAAATTTTTTTGCACTTACAGAGTTGTCGGCGTCCAGATATTGAGCTCTCCAAGTTTTATCGTCGTAGCTTAAGTCGTTCCCGCCATAATAGATTTAACTGTTCCCTTCCGTCGGCTTGAAACAATACATTTTTAAGAAATCGATCGATCTTTTCTCGATATTTACGTTCGCCGCGTTGTGCCCGGTTTTCCTGTAGACGGTCACATTTTATCATGACATTGTATTATTGTAGTATTGTGTCATTGAAATAATAATAGAGATGTTGTTGTTTTTGTTGTTGTTATGCTATCAATGTCTACTGTGAGCCTGAACACATGATATGAAAATAGATATTGAATTATGCATGATTGTGGCGTGATGAAGGTGGTGGGATTAGGTTACGTATCACAAAGTGTATAAGTTCAGATTGGAAGTTGATTTTAGGCCTGAATATTATATATATATATAATATATATATTTTTTTTTGGTTTTTATGTAGCTTGATGGACTGAAGTCTTGTGACACTGAAGCTGTGAACTCTGATGACCAGTACATAAAATCCAACATCTTTATTGTCACTTTGTGTGTTATATTCTATTGTAATGAATAACTTCTTCTTTTTTTTTAATTATTGTTTATTATTATTACCGGTAATATTATTATTATTATAATGATTAATAACATTGATTTTATGATCACAGCAAAAAAGGAGAATGTAAATTGGTAAATATTAGCTATTATAAAAATGAAGGTCACTCGATGCCGCTGATTGTCCCCAGGATAGCCACATAGTTCGCTCTTTATTAAATTAAAATGCACTCTAATAAACTACTTTGACTTGACGTCTTGGAAAGGTTGGGGTTGTCCAAGCATAGGGAGTTGGGTCATCTGAACATTTACAAAATACTGGTAGTTCATTATCTAATAAGTTCTACTAGAATGAAGAACAATAATACTGGAGACATTCCCTTCACACGTTTGATACAGATTAGTGCATAGCATACCACCTCGAATCATAAAATCAGCAACATGTTTGAATATAAGTTACTACACTATCAGACTATATATTATAGATAAACATGTTAGGCAAACTATGAAACAAGTTATATACAGTGAAGTCTCCGATAAAGGACTCTCCGACAAAGGGACAATGTATTGATAATTGATAATCTCTCTCAGAAAGACAAACCTGAAGTCCCCCAAAATTAATTCCTGTACCAAAATAATGCAAATAGAATCTCCCAAGGACAATCCCTCTACAAGGGACATAATGCGCTGAATTTATATAGCTCCCAAAGTGTCCTTTATCCGGAGACTCCACTGTATATATTTGAATTGTAAATTGGTGCGCACACACACACACACTTATATATACGTATACTTATTATACTGAGTACGGAAAAACATTTAATAGCACACCGTTTTTTAAACGTGCCAAATTGGAGTGATAATATGGTGAGAGAACCCACATGTATTTGCAGTAAGTGATTTCTTGTACTTCTCGTGATATTATTACTCCACCAGTTACAATTTTTTTCCATTGATTTTCCATTGATTTTGCTCACTACGCAGATGCATGAGTAGTGATGTGGAAATCATTGCATGAGTAGAAGTATAATTATGATGCATAGTTCACAACACAATCATAAGTGATTAATTTTCTTCTTTTAATGTTCCAGAATGTGGAGTTTCACCCATAGAGCATTTGTGTTTAATATGGGAAATTATAACACACTAATATGTGGAAATACTTTGATAATATCAAGGGTACAATAAATACAATATTGAATCCTATTGGATTATCAAATGCTTGCACATGATAAAGCAGTAGCCATAATGTGCTCCAATGCCATACGTAGCAAAGATTGTGGTTGAGCACTGTTTTTGTGCTTCCAAGTTCTTATGCTGATTATTGTATACAATTAGTACTTTCGAGGCAATGTTAGAAACTGTCTAATATCCACGTAGGTATATTTTATGCATATGTATGAATTGAATCAAAACCACCAGGTAACATCTAGCAACATGTATGCACAATACAAACATACATACACACACAGCAAATTATATATTTAATTTGGTAGATGTTTTTAATGAACTTATCTTTCCGACAATTTAACTACATACAGCAGAATGTCAGTTATCCGAAAACAACCAAAACTCAATAGTGGCACGTGCAGTCACGAATAATTTGCTTGACCACACCCTCTCATAGCACTCTACAATACATTTTTCTATAGGATTCAGTTATCCGAACACCCCTCGATCCCAGTGTGTTCGGATATGTGACATTCTCTAATCAGTCACACAAGAACTGGAGAAAACAAGTATTTTGTACAACAATGCGCACCTCATTGGTGAGGACAATTATTGTGTGTGTGTGTGTGTGTGTGTGTGTGTGTATGTGTGTGCAGAACTGAGAAGATATACAATAATTTATTCAACTGTCAGATTGGTTTGTTACCACACTATAACACAACCTATCCTCTGCCTGGCGTATGTTCACAGGAAGTGTATTACCAACAGTTGTATGTTCATCACTGACAAAATTTGGTAAATATATCTTTTTATCTTTTTCAGCAAGCTGGATCCCTTCGCAAATTCAATTAATACAGCCACTCCTTGCATGTTTTGAGCTATCATTGACAGAGCACCGCAGGGATAACAGCCTCACATATGGCACATCCCATTATAAAAGAAAACTTGACAGCTCCATGGAGCATATATGTGTGAGTGAGTGTGTGTGTATGTGAAGTGATATGTAGTGTATGTGGAAGGAACTTCGCGCGGCCTGGAGACCTCAAACGACACAAGTGTTTACAAGAACGACAGAAATAGGTGAAGGACCAGCAAGGCGCTGTACAATGTGGAGTATGCCAGCGATGGTTTCGAAGTGCCGGCGGTCTTGCTGTTCATCGGCGCACCCATAATCCCCAGCCGAGTTGAGGCTCTACTCACCCTCCATTGGAGGGACGCGTGACCCGTTGTGGGCAGTATTAAGACAAGACAAGTATGCACGTGTGTGCGTGTGCGTCCAAACTGTGTGCTTGTTTTTCACATATCTTAAAGGGTGCTGGCACATAGCAACGCTCGAGCGTGGCTTAATTGAGCAATAAACCACGAAACCACCGAGTTGTAGAGGTAGAGGGCGGACCTTAAATACCCGCGCATAGATAAGAGCCTTATACGCGTATAGTTAACTCGGCTTACGGAGGGCGGGGCTAGAAAATTGCACAGCGGCAAAAAAGTGCGAGACAATTGGAATCTATTTTGTACTCCAAGTACAGAAAGGCTGATGATTAGTGTTTCAATTTTGGTACAGCGGCGTAACGTAATAAGGTAATAAAAGTAGTCGTTTTTGTTTTTCGATACACTATACATTTGTGACGCAACAAGAAAAAAATCACGTAAAAATATGAGTAAACATAAAGCAAAATAGAATTGAACAAAACAAAAACGACAATATTGTAAACAATGAGCTGAAGAAGCGGTGGACGAAATTCTGGCTTCTGTGCGTCCTCCACTATCTCCAATAAGTTCCGTTTATTTTGGGACTTTGAGGCTTCATAACTTCTTTGGTTCAGTGCGTGTGTCAGTCATTCTTGGTAAGTCCACATTTTGCCAGCATGTCTCGTAGATCCGCTTGGCTGCGTGAACCTGCGAGGTATAGAATCGGAGTTATTTTCCATAGCAACAGCCAATTAACCTTAATTGATTTGTGTGGGCGGAGCGCGTATCCGGTGTGCCAGCACCCTTAACTGCATTACGTAATCGATGAAAACACTCTATTGGATGAGGTATTACATTTTTCATGATCTTGCCAATGCTACAGCAGGTTTATTTTGTTATTCCAGAGGACACCTTATACATTATACAAGCAATCTCAATATGCTTCCTGTCTGGGACTTCGTTTCCATCTCAAGACTCAGCCCAGTCAGAGTAGCCAGCCTACGCCCTCCCGCGAAAGACTACGAACATTGAACTTTATTATTATTATTCCATTCCTTACCTTGTCATCCCTTACCAAATCCTGCTGTCCTATAATGATGTTCATACTTGTGGTCACCCAATGTTAACCGCATCCTCTTGTTGCGTATTTAATGCTGTAATTTGTTATGACAAAGTTGTTGCTTACCTCTGAAAACTTTGGCTCTAGACAAGTTAAGGAGTGCGCACGTTTCGGTTGCTATGTAAGACTGCAAGCTCGCGCCAGTGGTTGCACATAGTTCTAACCAAGCGCCAGCTCTAAGCACCTGGTCCTTCATCACGATAGGCCATTCGTGGGCGTGGAACTTACCCGCACACTTCCAAAAATAGAACATAATGGTAAGAAAATTTTGCTAATTTTATGCTTTGTCAAAAACTAGATTTTGTAGCAGAAATGAATTTTGTTGTGCAATCACTTAGTAATGTAAGTATAACAATAGAGAAATTAATTTCTTATGAATGTGACAACTCAGTAGTAATAGACTGACCATAGTTACCAACCATTTCTGTTTTGCCGGATTGCTCCCAAGTTTTGCTGGCAATTTCCACATTATAGTCAATTTGTAGAATTCTCCTGGTTTTATATCATTTCCCCTAGCAGATTTCCCCTAGCAGTCATACATGTAGAACTCCTCATCATAGTAAATGTATCATAAAACTATTCCCTAGGTCTGAGTCTGGCTCTATATAGTTATAAAAAACTTGTGAATTTTTCATTAGAATGTGAAACAATGGAAAATTATTTGTCTAAAGATATTACTTCACAACACAGAGTAAGTTTTATAGCATACACACGAGCATACAGCAGATTTAATTCTAAATTAATTGTGACTGTAACTATTAGCCGAACTTAAACTTACTAGCTAAGTATTTATTTATTTGTGTGCTTGCAGTTAATTGAAGCATTCATTGAATTTATCACATAGCAATGCCTTGGTGCTGATAGTAATGCACTCCAGTTGAATAATCATGCCGTATCTCCAAAAATTAAGCACCATTTTGCAAAAAAACAGTCCTTATGAAGTGCAGCAGTATGCCTTGTGAGCACAGCTGGGCAGTGTGGAGACAATTTAATCTTTGTGCATGAGAGAAATAAAATTGAATCTGTTCTGGTGTGCTGCCACAAAGAAATGGGAGAATGATGCCAGAGTAATGATGGGATACCTTTAGTATACATTTACAGAAATACTCACAATAAATTACATGTGAATAAATTGAAAAGTAAATAAGTGGCATTAAATATTTACCATTATAATGGGAATAAGAATACAATCAATTAAAAGTAGAAACCTAATTTGAACATTACTTGAAAAAGTTTGCTGCAACATTGAGACAAAATCATTTCATTTACAGGAATTTAGGAAAATGAAATATTACCTCAGATCCTTTCATATTACAGGAAATAGCCACACTACTATTTTAGGTTTTACTATAGTACTGTACAATGATGACAATGGCTTAGAAGCTGGATTGAACTATAAATAGGTTTCAATGGTGCTAATCCTAGTAGATCTAGTTTTATGGCAGACAAATATGTCAGTATCCAGCAATTGTTACACTACTAATAATTCATTCAGTCATTCTCGGCTGAAATAATTATAATAATAGCAAAATTTTCTCATACTAATAGCCAATATTGTTAATTAAACTAAACTTAAGTTTTAATTACAATATTAACTGTTAGAACAAGAAAATGTGCTACTATTACTAGATGTATTAGGTGCGTCGACAAGCATCAACATATTATGTAGAGTTTGTAGCTGTGAATGATGATGCACAGGTAAGTATTATGTCCTTGGCAAAAATATAATGACTATATTCGATACAATGTATGTATAGTATACAGCATTTGGGTGTAATGCAACAGCCACTGTGCAAAGAACACTCGCAATAGCCAATGGAATGAATAATGTAAGTTATCAACCTAGTTAGCAATCATACAAGAATTACTGTGGCATGCCTAATCAGGTATCAATAAGTTGGTATATAGCTGGTGCAATGAAAATGATAGATGTAAATGATGTCTCTCTTTAATGTGCAGTGTATACTCACCAATAGAATCTCCAATACTAGCACTTCATAAATACAGTACCATAAAGCGAACTACAATAAGAGGCAAGAATTTATTTGTTAACCCTCTCGTTCCCGAATTGTTTGGACGCGCGGGGAAAAATCTAATCTCCTACCGCGGAATAGTGCATTACCGTTTTATTTTTTTAACTCGATGCTGGCTGGGAAAACCCCATAGCAACCATATATCACTAAATAGACCAAGAGTTTGGGATTCCCCTCATTTTTTGATTGAGAAAATTGAATAATATTTAAGCCATCTACTAATATTTCAAAAAAAAAAATTTTTTCCCCCAAAAAAATCCACTTTTCACATCAATAAAAAAATAAAATAAAATAGAAATAATATTGTTTGATGCATTTTATACCAATATTATATTAGTTCAACAATAAAATGTTGTTTGTTGTGTGTGGTGCTGATTGTGATCATGTAGGAGACATCTATGAGTGTCCACAAGGAACATACGCCATTGGACGTCGAGCTCCACTACAAAACAATTTCATATACACAAAAACACCAACAACAAAGATATTTGTAATACAAACAACAAATTATTCATGATCCTATATAATTGCAACTTTATGATGTATTGTATGCGGTTTCATACAGGATTTTTGTTTGGGAGGGAGGGGGGTGGGGCTCCGAGTGTACTTCGCCAGGTCCAGCATCTTCTCCTTCATCAATGGAAGACTCTGCTCCTGTTGCCTTATCTGCTTCCTCTTCACAATCCCTCTTCACAATCCCTCTTCACAATCGGGTCGGTGACTGCATACACATCTGGTCCTAGTAGTACATTCTGGTAAAAAAAAATTAAATTTTTTTGAAAATTTGAAATTGTTCAACAAACCACAACCCACTTTCAAATCTCAAAACTCAATGAAATATATATATATTATAGCTAAACAGCTTTCTCAATCTCAATATAGCTATAAATAAGTCTTTTCCACAACAGAAGCTTGCTAGTTTTCAAGAGAAAGACAAGAGAAAGACAAGCTTACATCGATCATCTTCTTGACTTCCATTGTCAGTGTCAGAGTTGACGGGGTCTGGTCCCCAACCCTGATACAGGGCCTCCTATAGCCCTAGATGTCGGCTCCCTCTTCTCCGCTTGATCCTGAGTCGCTAGAGTCAGTATCAAGCAAGTATAAAACTTCCACAGCACTGTAACTGGTAGACGCCATCTTTCCAAATTGACTTCGAAAAAAAAATTTTTTTTGCATAGTTACCTGGATCACACGACACGCTCACTTTTTTTCTGTGATGCAATAAGCATTACCTAAGACTGTACGTAATGGGGAGGCCCCCAGTTGAACTGGCGATTTTATAAAAAAAAAAAAAGACAGTAAGTCAAACCGCAAAGTCTTGGTCGGCAAAGAAGCGGTTGTTTCAATGTGTTATGGAAGGCTACTGGGCTCAAGCAATTTTTCGCTGCTTCTACAAAGCTCTGGAGATGACTGGATCCATAAATGAAGCTGCTGTGAAGAAGGTAACTTTTTTTAAAATTCGACGGAGAACCGATGTTTTTTTTTTTTGCCGAGGAAGAAATAAACGCAACTGCTGTGAGGTACTGTCGAAGCAGCCCTGGCTGAAAGCTATTTTAGATGCTCCTCCAACGCATTGGGCACCTGTGTATGCAATCTGAAGGTTCTAGCTATAAAGTAACTATTTTTAAAAATTCGGAGAAGCCAACCGGTCTTCACCCGCTTTTAAGCGGGATTGGGAACGAAAGGGTTAAAATGTGACATAGGAAGCATTAGGCTCAGTGCAAAAGCTTATGGTTGTACAACCAAAAAACAAAAGGCTAGCTTTTTCTGACAACTAACTCAAACCAAAAATTCCGCTAATATGCCACAATAAATATTTTACCTTATTCAGCAAAGAACAGTAAATTGATATGAAATTAGACACACTGTGAATGTTAGTAATTTATTTAGCAACAACACAACTTGACAAAAAAGTTTAAATAATTTATATTTATTATAGGGAGTATTTTTATATTTTTCTGTTTTTTTCTATTGCTATATACTATATTACTACAGTTGTATATCCAAGGATTCGGCATCAGAGTTGTGCTCACTATGGTCATCACATTCACAGGTGGAAATCAATTCCCTGAGTTTTCGGACGCTTCCTTTCTTCTAGACTCTTTCACAAGTTATGCTAACAATGTCACTGGTGGTTTGGGCAGCCTCCCAAGAGACAACATCATGCTCCTCACGTAAGTCTATACAGTGCTAGTATATGCAGGAAGCAATTGATAAAAGTGCCAAAGTAAAATGGTAAGTAATCAATGGTTGTGGGAGCAATTATCTTCTTTTAAAGTGTTGTCTTTTGGTACCATTAAGAGTATATAGCTAAAGGGCAAGAAAAAAATTTTCTCTCAAAATAAACTCATAGGATCAGTCCTGCTGCACCAAAGATCCTATAATGTCATTTGGTTTTAATTCCATGACAGAGTAAGGAGAATATTTCAAAAGTACTCTTCCTATTGAGGTGGGTACTATTCAAATTGGTAGAAATCGGAAGTAAAGGTGTAATTTGTTGATTAAAGAAGTTTGTTAAAAGTCCATTGCCAGATTATACGATTTACACTGTTCAATTTCATACTCTCCAATAAGCTCTGTGATTAGCTTATCTATGAAATCTATAGCTAAATGTGTATTATGAAAATTATGTAAATTGAAATGTTGGCCATTTGCGTTATAATCCCTACTATTATAGTGTGTGTACAACAAATATATTGCAATCTAAGTGTATATAATATACAATATTATTATCTAGGGGGATAAATTTGGATGGTACCAATATTATCGGAATTGACTTTATTCAAGAAATGTGCACTCCACTTTCAGTGGGAGTGACCCAAGATGGTGGAATGCCTCTAGACACTGCCATCACGACTGCCACACATGAAATGGGACACAATTTTAACATGAGGCATGATAATGAAGGTAGTATTACTATATAAATAGTGGTGTGGTTGAACAGGATCAGTCAAACCTTTATTGGTGAGGTAGGCTATCTAAAGAGGCCAATCTCTCTATAAATGATCTTACAATGTGACTGTGCACAAGATAGTTGGGCACAACTCGGGTCCTGTCAAAATTATTTATTGCACTTACACATTCATTGGTATCTATATTATTATTTCTGTAAGTTTTGCAGTCATTGTACCTTCATTCATTGCCGGCATATAGGACCTACTGATTTCAATCTACAGGCTTTTTAATACATTTTTTAGAAATGAATGGATCTTTACCTAAAGCTTATGTGTGGCACGCTGTGCATGACTTTCTTGTGCACAATTTATTGTCAATCCCATGGTAATGAGGCAAAACCCTACGATGAGTATTATGAGTAAACAGTTAATAAAAGTGGAAAGGTTTATAGCTTTAATTGATATAATGTAAGGTATACATAGTGGCATTACAATACCAGTCTGTTATAAGTTTTCTAGTGTACATCTTTACATACATGATCTCATTCCTCCATTAGACCTGCACCTAGGTTAACCTTTAATCTCACCTAGCCTCAAAAATGTTTCTGAAATCAATACATAGTAACACATCATGAATATATTAATACCCACTTTGAGACACAAGATATGTCCAAATGTGAGTTTCATTTATGTCATCTTTAAGAGTGTGGGAGTCAGTGAGCTAGTACCAGTAACATGAGTTTTGGAATTAGTGACAGTAGGACTTACTGAGAGGGTTATTTTATATAGACTTGATACATAAAGCAGACTTACGAATCTGTCCACATGCGATACATTATAGTGGGATATGTGAGAATAGTTGTTTAAGAACTTATAGATATTTTGAATAATAAAATCACTTGTATAATTAATTACTCTTTATTTTTGTGACTGATTCCATATAATGTTATATCATAAATAGTATGACTATTATTTATATTTAGGCAGAGTATGTAGCTGTCCTGATTCTGCTTGCATTATGGCTGCCTTTGTCCCCTGGCCTCCTGCTACTCGTTTCAGTAACTGCAGTGCCTCAGATCTTAGTATAATAACAGACCAGTTCACATGTCTACTCAATGTCCCTACATCATCCCAGGCTGGACCTCGATGTGGGAATGGAAAAGTAGAAGACAACGAGGCTTGTGACTGTGGAGAACCTGGTTTTTGTACCAATCTTTGTTGTAATGCTACCACCTGTCAACTCACAGCTGGAGCTCAATGTGCTCAAGGAATGTGCTGCAATACCACCACATGCCAGATACTAGCTGGTGGGCCAAATTTTGCAATCATTCCTAATATTTATTGTCAGCCCAAGATTCATAATGTCAATAAAGAATATGTGGTATCTATTTCAAAAATCTAGTTATATCAGTTAGAACTACAAAAAAAATTGTATTGCCTACTGTTATGATATTAAGGATGGAATGGAATATAGCTTAAACTAAGTAATTATTGAACAGTTGCAAGTAGAACATACAAAAGACATTCCAGTGAATAACTGGTGATAAAATTGATAAGTTGTTTGAATTAGGTCATAATAATCTATGGTTTACTGGAAATTACTTTCTGCTCGGAAACATTGGAATGACAACTCGTAAATAGTTGTGGACACACTGGCTTTAACTAGGGCTCCAAATGTTGATAGTTGTTCACCTTAAGGAATAAAAGTGGTCATTATTTTTTCAAATGGAACGTTAGGGCAAAATCTAGGATATGTATATAACAGTATAATATTTAATAATTTGTTATAGTATTTTTATGCAATAATACTCTTGTGTGTCAGTAATGACCATGACAATGACGATAATGACAGACAATGATGACAACATTGAGTATTTGTGTGTAATTCATTAACTGAACAGAGTAGTACAGCATCGTCATTTACTGGATGGGTATACAAGTTACATTGACCCACACTTTAGCACTTAATACGGGAGGTTTTTGGTGCATCCATTAGTGCAATAGATACTCCAGTCAGTACACCAACTTTTACACAAGTTATTAGCATACAAGCTTGTTCCTCTCTGTGACGGTGGTTGGCTGCCACAGGGGTTCTTTGCCAGTCGCAGAGGGTCTAGTTGTCTGAATTCTCAATAAGTAGGTTAATATAATTCAAATGGTTCAAATAAGTCACATAAATCAATGAGTGCAGCCATTCTAACAATTGCTAGACTGAACTTCATTGAGTCTAGGTAAAGGAATCAGTTAAAACACACAAACATGTAGATGTGTAAATTTAATGGTAAACAATTAATTAATCAGAGTTCAGTGTCAACAACGATTAAGTTTGAATGGGATCCGCTGTGGGTTCTTCAATAATCCAATTATCCCTGACACTCTCTTTATGATAAGATGTACAGGCTGTGACAAACACTAAAGAGGTGAGTGCTTGGTTCACTCCTACTATTAATGCCAAGAATGGTAAGTATTTATTCACCAGTTGCCATACGTTAGTGGCAATAACAATATGTGTATAAGTAGACACTAGACCTTCATTCCAAGATGCTAGTGTGCAGTGTGACTTCTCAGAATTACTGACCTCGACTCCCGTCAAGAAATTTGTGGTTCCACCTAATCCATTCATGGATGAAGACGGTAGCCACTCTTCCGTATGTGATTGCTATAGTCCATCATTCCAGAGTAGCCAGCCATCTCAGTCAGATGAGATAGGTAATGAAGTTGATGGGCCATTGCTATGAACCTGCGCTTATGGCTGCTCTTTATGACTTGCAAGAGTATTGTGGCTCTTCTATTAGCAATATAACAAAAACAACATTTGGAGTATGGAACAGTCAACCATTAATAAAAAATAACTACAGCAGGTAATATTTTGACATTAGCTGATATTCTATATTGTGGCAGTCTTCCTGTCAATGGTATACGTATGTTTGAAATTCTGAATTATCCAATGATTTGTAATAGAACTTTTTTTGATCATCAAAAAATATATAATTTGGAGATTTCAAAAGGATAGTGCTCTGAATCAGCTAAATCTTATGAAGGATGGCCTAGCATATGGAGGTGATGGAAAAAATGATAGGCCATGAATCTTATTGCCTCTATGTAATGCAGTAATGCTAGAATCTCATTCATGTTTTTATACTTACTCATGAGATGGAATCAACCATACCAATGCCTGTACTCAAAAATGCATAAAAAACTTATGTCATATGGTCCTTGTCTTCAGGCATTAAATCGGTATTAGAACTAGTACATAACCACAAGGCTTCATTTCATTCTACTAAGCATGACCCATCTATATTTTATCAAAAATTTCATAATGGTATTTGAAGTGCCAGTATAAAAGAGAAATACTGCAATTATTTATTGGACCAATTTGGCTTACCAACCAATCTCATATTTCCCTGATGGTTTTGTGCACGGTGCTCCCTTCTTGTGTTGGGTTACAACTACATATTTAACATTTTTATGACTAGATAATGATGTAGTATTCAATTACACACCATTTTCAAATATTTCAATATCTATAGTGACCTTTACCAAATTTGAATAGCAAAGTATGACTTGTAGGTGTTGTCACTATAAGAAAACTTAATGCTGGCTAGGCAATGAACAAGGATTAATTTCATGAGGCTCAGATTTTTTAATCACATTCATAGTTGTTCACCAAAGAATGCTCTGTTAAATTCCTTGTAATCAAATTGTTATATGTATCGCATATAACTAACTCAAGACTAAGATCAAACTAGAGTCATCATTAATCTGGATCTTTATTGTATAAAATTAAATCTTTGTTTCCAAGCCTGTATCTACTCTTGTATTACACGTAGCTAAATACTGTCATAGTTACTGTCTTATATTGCTTTTATATAAAGTGAATATAGATCAACGTAACGTATTTTGTGTAATGTAATAACTAATTAAAGGTAATCTTAGATATGAGGATCACAATTAATATTTACTAGAATCTCTAACTGACATAACCCGTGTGTGTGTCTGCTTTATCCACAGCTCATGACGGTCAGCATTTCTACTCAATCTGGTAACATCACCCTGGAGATAAAATTAAATGAGTGAGTTGCTTTTTTTAATGTGTCAATATTTGTTTATTTAAGACCTTTTATTATGAGTGATATTTGCACCAAAATAAACTTGCACAAGTGATTGAGCTATATTATATATTATTATATATATATTATAATATATATAATATTCATTAATTTATTTATTTATTTCATGCTACATATCTTCACAATGTTATTTTCACTCACCTCTGGCTCATGAAAATAAATTAGCCTGCTGATCTTGAATTATTTCGCTATATCACACTCTGACTCGTGTAAAAAGTACCATATATAATATATATCTATCTATCTATCTATCTATCTATCTATCTACATACATATATTGCATTTTGAACTTTCAATGTAGGCCATAAATGTAACATCTGACTATGTAAAAAGTACTAATATCTATCTATCTATTTATCTATCTATCTATATACATATATTGCATTTTGAACTTTCAATGTAGGCCATAAATGTAACATCTGACTATGTAAAAAGTACTAATATAATATAATATCTATCTATCTATCTATCTATCTATCTATATACATATATTTCATTTTGAACTTTCAATGTAGGCCATAAATGTAAAATATACATTGGTTATTATTTCGTTCATAACATTTGCTACTCAATTATTTTGACTTAGCAGAAGATACCAAAAACATAGCTATGAATGGTAGGTAAATTTCTTGGCATTAAGAATGTTCTTGTCTGCAATGGATATAACTGGACATTTAAAATTTTACTTGTTCTCTACAATAATATTTATTATTTTCATGAAATTAGCCATTACAGTATTATGAAAGTATTAAGTATTTTTTTGGTAAAACAAACTGCTTTTGAGTTACTTTTCAAGCACTTTTCTTAGTCACATAGTCATTAAGTATTACAGGCTAAACGAATTGAGATACAAGATATTTAGTTTACTTGATGAGTTCCTTATACTATGTGATATCTTCACAAGCATCTAAATCTTTAACAGTCTTTGCAATTGCAAGTTCATGTATTGTGTCTCCAAAAAAGACTTGTCCATTAGAGTTCATTTCATTAAAAAGTATGCATGCAAGATTAAACAAATATAACTACATTATAAGTAGCAAGCAGTTCTGAGTTACATGTGTAGGTAAGTTTAAAGTATAAGGAAAGAAATACTATCAATGCACACTAACTAAGACTTAACGCTTAAAGACATGAGAATACTGAGTGAAAATATTCTGGTCAATATAGATCATTCGGAGTGAGATCATCCACTGGTATAATGAATCCTGGGCTAGTAGATGATGGTACCGGATGTGGTACAGGTAGGATATGCGTTGATCAGGAATGTCGCAACTTGTCCTTAAAGCATCCCGTACAATGGATTAATTTGCTCAGGAAACACTTCAGGAGTGAGTGCGATCTCAATTTTATTCTATGAGATTATTTTATATTGCTAGGTCTTTTTTATGTTATTCGAATATATTTTGCTTACTAGATATGTAACAGTCTTGGACAGTGTTCTTGTCTCCCTAGATTCACTGGACTATCATGTAACTCTGGTAAGTTGAGATAATAAGACTTATCTGAGACAGTTCATATGTTACACATTATACAGACTAATCACCATAACTATATAATTATAATCTAGGAGGAAGAGGCTTGAAAATTAGCACCACATTCAAATCAAGTTGTCACATTATCACAAATGAACACATAATCTAAAGATACTGTACCCTATGGTAATTACTTTGTCTTTGTTAGATTAAATATTGCGTAAATGAATTCATATGCCTTTTTTTTTAGATATTTTACAAAGAGAATGTGACTGGAATATCCTTTAAAGAAGTTGGATTGCAGCCTATTTGTTATTAAAAACTAATATAATAGCATTGAATTTTACCTTTCAGTAACCACCATGCAATATACTTCAACCATTACAAGTACTTAAAATATACTAGAAAAAATACTTTTTGATTATTATCATTGCTAACAATTTTAGTTATCAACTGACAATGAGATTAATAGTCACTCAATTAGGCTCAAATTATGATCTGTATGGAGCAAATAATTTCTTGCTGCCCGTGATAGTTTTGCTTCATATTCTCAGTGGTTTACCGGAGTGCTGGAATTGGAGTTCCCTATCATTAACACAGATTGAATTGTGCACCACTGGTTATACTACAACCACTAATACAAATTATTTTATAAAAATATCTCACATAAAATAGGAATTTTATGTTAGGTCATATTATATTTTGTTATTTTTATTACAATCTTGAAACATGTAACTAGGGGTGCCAATTTAAATGGTTCAACTATTGGTATCGCTTTCATTGGATCAATGTGCACTCCAAATTCAATCGGAGTGACCCAAGATGGTGGATTCCCTCTGGCCACAGTTATAACTATTGCTGCACATGAAATTGGACACAACTTTAACATGAGGCATGATAATGAAAGAGGTAAGGAGTACCTTGTAATCATTGTAATGCGTGTACGTGGGTATCAATACAAGGGATCAGTTGAGAAGAAAAATTATCAAAATAGTTATTGGGAGCAGAGAATCAAGTAAGAATAAAATGGTCCAATGTGTTGTAATGGATGTTCTACAATGCTATATGCCCATACATAGAAAACTATTAGAGAAGTTAAATTCTATGTAGAGTAATAATTTTTTGAGTTTAATTCTTTGATTTAATCAGATATAGTCTATTGTGACTAGGATCAGTCGCATTCATCATTCTTTAAAAATGTATTGTACACATATTATTGAATTTAGGCAGAGTATGTAGCTGCCCTGATCCTACCTGCATTATGGCTTCTTCACTCTCCTCACCTCCTGCTACTCGTTTTAGTAACTGCAGTGCCTCAGATCTTAGTATGATAACAGACCAGCTCACTTGCCTACTCAATCCCAGGGTGGACCTCGGTGTGGGAATGGAATAGTAGAAGACAACGAGGCCTGTGACTGTGGAGAACCTGGATTTTGTACCAATCTTTGCTGTAATGTTACCACCTGTCAACTCACAACTGGGGCTCAATGTTCTCAAGGGAAGTGCTGCACTAATAGTACATGCCAGATTATAACTGTTGGCACAGAGTGTCGTGCAAGAAATGGAGAATGTGATGTAGGTGAGTTCTGTACAGGATCCTCTAATGAGTGCCCACCAGATGTCTTCAGAATGAATGGCATTCCATGTGCATCAGACCTCACTTTAATTGCCGCCTAATGTTGCGGTAATTTTTTTAAAATTTAATCCCAACTGCTGCCAGTGTTAGCTTTAGCTTGATTTGGGGGAATATCTATATCCTATACCCTATTTTCCCTGCACGAAGGAAAGAATTGCCCTCCTCTGTTCTGCACACGCAGCTTTGTAACCAATGCCCTCCACAACACTTGCAAAACTTCTTCCGTTTCCATATCGCAGCAACCACACAGCTGACTTACCTACGCGCTGTGGAGAGCAACCGCTATATCATTTCAATTAGCAATAACTTAAATAGTTTGAGGTTGGTCATGTGATTGGTACAATCTGATTGGCTCTACGTACATTCCTGTAGAGATCCTTAAAACCCTAAGTCAGTCCCCAGACCATTTCCCAACGAAGCGGTATGGTAAAGGGTCTGGCATGCGAGACTACAGATAGTGAACAACAGATGGAGAACCAAACTGGTGGGGCGTTCTACTAAAAAGACAAGATTAAAAGCGGTCTATTCTACTTACTGTGTCCCAAGAAATATTCTGACATTCACAGGATTCAGCAGTATATCACTGTTATCTTGTAGCTAAAGTTATTAGACTTTCTTGTTAAATTAAATTATCAATTGTTTCGTTCATTTATAATATTATATGAAAATTGATGAGATGATAGAATGATATTATATCAATGTGTGATGATAGTACACATTATAAAAATATACTTGTGATCTGAGTTGAAGGTGGAGTGCAGCCTGAGTTGGTCCTAATCCTAATAATAAATGGAATCTAGTAGTCAAGAAAAAGGAATTGGCATAAACACAGCTGTGACAAGCACACAATTTAACTGCATAAACCTAAGTGTGGCTGTTGCTAGCTAAATGATAGCTATATCACTCTGAAAATTATATTGGCTATACGCATTTGTTACTGAGCAGGTAGAAAAATAATCTTACCAACATCCTATCAGGTGGTCCTGTACCCTCAGCGATAACAGGACACTCTGTCTATCCTGTTTCCACGCTCGCAACCTAATCTAATCGTGATACAAAGCAAACGCAGCAATCGGAGAAGAAGCCGCTCATTGTTTACAAAATTCTTAAGACAGTCCGCGTGATCAATGGAGTCGTACGGGTGAGACTAAAATTCGGACCGGACCGGACCTACGGACCGGGCTAAATTCGCGAAAATCTCGCGGACCACCAACGCGCATGTCCAAAACACGTTCTGGGGGGGGGGGGCGTCCGTCTCTGCTCACTTGCGCATGCAGTCAGCTAATCCAGTAGTCTGGATGCTACGCTGAGAAAAGCGAGAAGAAATGGGGAAGCCACTGCCACGTATTTGCAGAAATCTCACAACACAAGAAGTATTAAGCTATTTTAATAACTGCAGTACCTATTTGATTTCAGACAGTATTGCTGTGAGACCTAAGGGTGGAGAATTGTTTCTGTATTCCTTATCTCAGGGCAATAAAGGTGCAAATAGTACAGCTAAAGCCAATTGATTTTTATAATGATTGATTTTTTTCCTGGTAGATTGGAGAAGTGATGGGTATCGGTGGTTCCAAAATGGGACAAAATTAATTCCCAAGAAAAATCCCAGCATAAAAAAAAATTATTTTATTTGTGTTTTACCTACGGGAAGCTATTCTAGATTCAGAAAATTTGCATATTTTCTTGAAGATGATGAAGTTTCAGTTGTATTGGTACATTATTTAGGTAATGAAGAAATTGTAATTGATTTTCCACACGGAAATGCTCTTCATAAGCAGCCTTATTTCCGTACATGCCCTTCAGTGCTAGACTCACTCAGGAAGAGAGCTGAATTCCCAGCAAATGTGTATAAAAATGTAATTTCATCAAGCAATGTTCAAAGCTGCGATTGGACAATGAAGCCTCGCAACACTAAACAAATTTCAAATATGCAACAAAGTGAGCGTCAAAAGTCTAGATTATCTCATGATGCTCTCTACAATCTCCATGAACTGGCATATGACATCAGTCTATTTGTTATTTCAATAAAAACTTTTCCTGATGTTTTGATTGTATGTGGCCATAGCAGTTTGTCTGAAGAGCTAAATTCATTGCTTCAGGCTGAATCAGAATCTCCTCAACTTCTGTCGTACGATACAACCTTCCAGCTCGGTGATTTTTATTTATCTGCTTTTTTATTCAGACATACCATTTTTTCATCTTCACCAGTGATTCCCTGTTTGTTTCTATTACATGAAAGAAAATTTCAATCATGTCACGAAGAACTCATGCGTGAAATTGCTTTACGTGTTCCACGTTTAGTAAATGGACAAGCAGAAGTACCATTGGTTACTGATGAGGAATCTGGCATATATAAGGTAAGCTATTTTAGGTTTATAGAATAAAAGTTCTAAAAATTGATTGAAATGCTAAGATAACATACATAGACAGCAGTTTTCTCAGTTTATACAGCCAGTATACAGTTATTTTGAAACTTCACACATTATGGACTCCTTTCCAAAATCCTCCTCTTAGATTATTGCTCATTTGTCCCCCATCACAGCTTTTTGTGGTAAAATGTTAGTATCTAGTGATTATTTACATATACATACTATTGTGAGATGTGAAGTGATATTGTAACAATCGTGCATATAATACTTCATTATATAAAAAAGCTATATAACATCTGCTTTTACATCAGGGGTCCTTTCTGAATCCAATCATTGTAGCAATTGACTTAGTATGTAGTATGTATGTATGTATGTATGTATGTATGTATGTATGTATTTATGTATGTATGTATTTATGTATGTATGTATGTATTTATGTATGTATGGATGTATAATTATTATGTGAGTCAGTATACACTATGGAGAGATATTTCAAAAGCATAGTTATTTATTTTCATGAACTGAATGCATTAAGCGTGAGGTTAATATATTGTTTATTGTACACTAGACATTTTTCCAAAACAGTAAAAAAAAATTGTGCTTCAAAGACTCGTCGTCTAGACGTAACTTGGCCATACATCTAAAAATATAGTTGTCCAGAACTACTCTTGGTCATGTTGGAGCATTCAATATTCAGCATTCAATATAGGAACATATTTAATGCTCGCGTGATGCAAGAAATCCAAGAAAAAGATCCTATGTACAATAAATATATGCGTGTTTTTGCATGTGTGTGTGTGTGCAAGCATGTATATGTATACAAGTATACCTATAACCTATTTATACTTTTATTATTCAATTCTTGATTTGTAAATGTATAAATACAAATACAGATGAGGAGTGAGGATATTGTCAATGGCCTGCAGATAGCCATGCATTCACCTGTTCACACACTCACACACACACACACACACACAAATAGCTACAATGGTTTTCATGATACATACATACATTAATACATACATACATACATACATACATACATACATACATACATACATACATACATACATACATACACACACACACACACAGATTTACTTGTAATTATAGTTATTTTTATTTTAAAAAAAAAAGAGTTTCAGAAGATAATGACTATTTCATGTTGGTTAGATTGTTTGCATGTTATTTGTAATTCGGTGTTGTCCCAAACTGATTGTATAGGCAATTGGAAAGTATTTGCCAAAAGTAAGGAGAGTTCGTTGCTGGAACCATACCATCAATGCTGTTAAGAGATGGTTGAGGAACCATGGAGCTACGTCAATGGAAATTCATGTGTACATCAGCCACATTCGGGACCTTCTCAATCAGAGCAGCAGCGACAGTTATGAAAGAAAACTGAAGGAATTTGAGAGTTCTTGGAGCCAATCTTTTCATCAGTATTACATGGCTATGATTCATTCTGAGGTGAGTAAGGTCAATGCAATGCAATACTTATTGTGCATGTGTTGTACCATATGATATTAATTAATTAGGCATTGATTGTGTGTGTGTATTTATGAAGAGTATATTATATGAAGAGAATATTATTAAACGGTAGATAGTGGTTAGCATGTCTAGTGAGCTAAACTCACTGGCTAGCATTCTGCTTGTTGTTGATGATCTGGAGTAAGAACCAACACATCATGCCAAGCTTATGGGAGCCTGGTGGTTTGTACATTGCATGGGATGGTTAGCCACTAGGGTGAGTTAGTCTACTCAAAGCTAAGCAAGCTGATGGTGAGCCACAGAAGCTAGTCTACTCAAAGCTGAGCCAGGCTGACAGACCTTGCTGTTTTGTAGGCACAGGTTGGGGGGGTGGGGGTGGGGGTGATTAGTGGCCAGTTCACCCATAAGGGTTTGCAGGAGAGGGAGGAGGCACTGGTATGGTCACGATTCATTTTAACATATAAAACTTTCTTTCAACATGTACACATGTCATTGCCGTGTTGTGTAAAACAATTAACTTTGCTGTAGATGAAAACTTCACTTGGTAGGTTCATTTTAGAGCCTCTAAAAATCTATCATCCTTTCTCTGGTGTCACCAACAACATGTCTGAGAGTTTTAATGCTACTTTGAAGAGACTGCAAGGATGGAGGGAAGTTCCATTGGACACTATTGTGCTTACCTTGTACCATGTACAAGCATTTTTTCACAATGAAATTCAGAGAGGATTTATTGGTAAGCACATCATACTGAGTCTGTAACTCCTTCAAATACCATCTATGGTTTTTTTAAAGGGTCAAAGTGTTGTAAGGTGATTCTTCTAAGTCAAGTGACATATATACTCATTTTACACTACTTGACCACATGCAATGTACGTATTTAATTCCATTCTCTCAAATCCAAAGTAGCATAGGTTTTCTATTCAAATTTTCAATATAAAGGTTAAATGAGATGTGATGCCAGTGTGGGTACCTTAATTATGGGGCGCAATGCATACTGCTTTTTGACTGTTATGGTATAATAAACAGCCATCACTGTGCTGGAGAAAGTCCTAGGATGTTTCATAACGGAGTGAAATGAGTCAAGTAATACAATAGGTGGAGCCACATGAGTTCATCATAGAATATTGTTATGTACAGCTCCTTGTATTGGTGCTGTTGAAACACATTGCCAATAGATAATTATTTATACTATTAATAGGTTTTTATTCGCACTTCCTGCATTTAACAGGTGTAGGAGATTATAAGCTCTGTCCTAGGTTTTCCAAATGGACAAGGTCTCCACAAGATCTCCATTTCATCCAGACTTATTCTCAGGAAGAAATAGTGGAGATGGTTATGCTGAAGAAGAAACCTGACAAATCCACGTCTCTACCAAGCTGTGGTAAATTTATGAACATTCAAAGTCAAAATTATTATTTACTGGTAATATAGATGAAGTGACAACTGATAACAACAACATAGATCATCAACTTCCGTGTAGCAGTCAGCAGGCCAGAGCAAGGTTAGTACATATTTATCAATAAATTAATGGGATGTAATATGAGGATGCTCTAAAGGGAGCACAATATTATAACCATATTAATAATTTGAAAAGACTACAATAAACAATGATAAATTTGGCCGATTTAAACTTTCATCATTATTTAGTATTGATTGATTGGCGAGCTAACTAATTGTGGGCGAGAGATTACTAGGAGTAACACATCGAAAATTGAGAATTATTTATTGTTTGTTTATGTATAATGTGGACGTGCCTATGTCATTTTGTACTCTGACCCTCACTTTTTGCGTTCGCTTTGTAGTTGTCAACCTTGTCACTAAACAGAACTTCGTAGTTAGCGATCTTCCATTATCATAGAGGAATTAGTTTGCATACCTCTTTGACTAACACGATCTGAATGTTGTGGGAGGCAATAGGTCTTACAGACATATTGGAGTTCTGGCTGAGATAGGTCATACCATACACTCTACGCAACAAATAAACATCCTCCAAAGTAAAGAACAAAAGAAAAAGAAGCTAAATGCAGGAAATTTATTATTGATTGTAGATATCAGTAATATGCAGGGAATTTAGCATCACAGTTAGGTCAACATGGAAGAATTTAACAAATACAGTTGGAAATTCAAGTCATTAAAACCTCAATCATGACTCTAGCTTGCTATTGTTGTTTTATATTTTTCATTTTGTTCGGAGGATGTTGACTGTTTTACTTGAAAATCCATTGTGGAATAGTCAAGTCAAGAAATAGAACAGCTACAATGTATATCTTGTGTTGATATTTCCAGTAAAATGTCTGTGTGTGCTGTACAGCTACTGCTTAGTTATAAAGCACAAAATACCTTAAACAAGAATGTCACATAAAAGGGCTTGGCCGCAGGGACAGGTCTGTAAAGTAATTGCCCTCCCTCCTCCCTCTCTTAGATAGGGCCATTGTGGGAAGCTGGTTCGTAAGGGAGGTATTGCCGCGCACAGTCTCAGAGGAGCTCCTCACAAGTTACTCATGTACTGGCCGGCAATGTTGCTGCCACCAGAGTTCCACCCCGATCCAGTAGTCTGACAGATAGAGTTTTAAATCTATTATCAAAAAAAAGAAGGCACGAGGTAGAACTGAAGCAAAATGGCTGATACAACTATTTATATGACCATGAAGACCACACCTATTATGACGAGTACTGACACACGATGACACACACAAGCTAGACTTCCTGCACTGCAGCGTTTAGTTCGCACTACAGCACAGGCACACACATACGCACAATAAAACAAATGCATGACTAAAATATAGTTAAGTTTAAACGGTTTGATGCGGGCTTGGTCCGGCCACACCCGGTCTTGACTTTAGGCCCGACCCACAGCCATGTTCTTGTAGTTATTGTGTTCTCACCCTGTGTGCACAATTTTCATACAATGTGTCTCACCTAATGGCCAAATGGGTATGTATTATTTTTTTACCACAGGTGTAGTAATCTTCATCTGTTACCATAATATTTTCCCCTCTTCCTTAGTTCATAAAATAATATGGTCCATTCAGACTTATCAGCAATATTTCATTCCAGTGCTATTAGATATCTCAATCATTTAATTAATAATGCATGAACTAAAACATTAAATAATTTCAGACAACTTGTAGCAAATCAGTTGGTGTGCCACAATCCATCTCTCGGAACTTTCACAGTCAAAGGTACAAACGGAACGCCACATGCTGTGAAGTTGTTTCCAAGTGAGTCATGCTCTTGCCCTGCGACTTCTAGGTGCTACCATATCATAGCAGCACAATTAAGTATTGGATTAGCTAATCCAGGTGTCCAAAAAAAAGTTAATTTGACGCAGCTGAGAAGAAATATGCGTAGCCGATCAGAAAGAAAATCTGGACGCAAAGCTCCAAGGCCTGGTGATTATGAGGTAATACCTGCGCCAGACTCAACTGCATCCCAACAGGTTTGTGTATGGGAGGGACAATGAGTTAGAGTGTAAGAGAGAAACCACAGATTGCATTGGCAACATTATTTTGTTACACAGAGAATACATTTGAATAACATCATTAATGTACAGTAGAATGTCAGCAATCCAAACTTCACTTATTCGAACATTTCAGTTAACCAAACACCAAAAATTTAATAGAGTAACACATGAAGACATAACGTATATCGCTTGACCACGCCCTAATACATTTTCAGTTATTTGAACATTTCAGTTATTCTAACACCTCTCTTTGTCCCAACGTGTTTGGATAACTGCCAATCTACTGTACTACTACACTGTTTAAACTAATGAGGATTGCAATGAAATGATCATTACATTATTAGAACTGACAGAGTGCATCTCATGTTGCTCTTATTTCCAATTAAGTTGATCAATTTGCATTAGCTATTAAGTTCAGTTATCTGTGTATTTTTCTAATGTTTATTTTGTTATGTTTACCAGCTCCTATCTTATTTTTAATTACACTCACATAGCTATTACATGTGGGTCTCTTTTATTCAAATATTTTCTTCTGATCTTGCATTATATTACCATTCTAGCTATAACACCACTACTTCTAGTTGTGTCCACCAGTTTCCATCATACCATTTCAGTTTATAGTGTGGGTCCTCAGTTAATCCTGACGACCCTATCTCTCTGTGGCCATTAGGAAATCTGAAGAGATCCTAGTAGATCTTTGAAGTAAGATGGCTGAATATATCTGTCCAAATAGAGGAAGATAAAACCAATCAGATCGTATTTGATCCTATCTGATCTTCAATAATATAACAAATTATTGATTGATTCAACTAGATATACATGATTATGTTACAAGAACTGTGCAGATCTGATTGGAAAAGTATTCAGATCATGAAAGATCTTACTGTATTAAATAGGATTGATAATAAACTAAATAAGCAGATCTGGTAAGATTTTAACAGATCTTGAAGTCAGAAATTAAAAGATTCTGATAGAAATGTTATAAGATCTGCTAAGATAATAAAAGATTCCGAATAAGATATTACAGGACCTTAAATCTAAAAAGATTCTGACTGTATATGTTTGAAAATCATGTCAAATCTGACTTAGGAATTAGCCAGAATATGATAACTTACATTTACAAGATCTTATAAGAAATTTTTTTACTTGGGTTAGTTAACCTTGACTGACCCAATTCACTCACAGGGATAGTTCCAATAAACCCATCCAGAATTTATAGTGCTGGAAAATTCTAATAAATGATAATTGGACTAATGTTCTACTGGGGAAATCAGGATACTTATCAATAATGTTTAAAAAAAATTTGCTCTTTTATCTAGAAAATATCAGACGAGTATGACAATGACAACAGTAAACCAAGTGCCAAACCATTAGAAGTGAAGAACACCTCCGATGGATTTTCTCCGTTAGATTCCACCTCTAAAGTAGAAGCTGCTGTGACCAAATTAGGTACGTGTGCAAATTGACCACTAAATAGGAATTTGATAATCAATATTTACACAGTACCTGTGGGAACCAAGCGCAAGAGATGTGGTAGCTGTGAAAGTTGTCAGTCTAAGGACTGTGCTCTTTGTGTCTATTGTTTGGACAAGCCAAAATTTGGTGGTCCAAATTTGCTTAAGCAGAGCTGCCTCAAACGAAAATGCACACAGCTGAGTCAGTCAGGTTAGAATTTTATGCTTCAGTTTTTCTTAATCTAGCAAACAGTAAATATTAATCAGGTCGCATTGGTGTGGCTTCTCCCAAAAAAGATAAATCTACCAAAGTATGTAAACATTCCTATTATAAAATGACATTTTATTATTAAGTGACTATTCTTTTAGGAGGAGAGTGTGCCAGAAGAACTTCAAATTTTATTTGAGCTCACAATTGAACAGAAGAACAGAGTAATAAAGTAGCATTATAATAGCAATTTGCCATTATCTAGTATATTACAGATTCAATCAGAGCTGCTAAAGAGCGATGAACACAAACTTCTAACTCTTGATGGATGTGATCTTTATGTAAGAGACCTTAAGACATTGAGTGGGACATCTTGGCTTAATGACAAGGTATCAGTATAATCTTATGAATACTTTTAATTTTTCTGATGCTTATCCAACGTACAGATCATTGACATTTACACTACACTAATAACTAAGGTGTCCAATGCCAAGTCCCCTAATTCTATATTAGCTCTATCGTGTTTCTTCTACCAAAAACTTTGTACCTGTGGATATGAAGCTGTGTCAAAGTGGATTAAGGTATTTTTCAACATTCCACTTCACTCAACCTGTAACATTTTTTTTTTAAATTAGATGGACATGTCCTTTCACAAGCTGTTGATACCGATCATCACATCTTCTCATTGGCGGCTAGTTGTTGTGGATGATCATGAGAAGACAATCAAATGCTATGATTCCATGTTAGGAAATGATGAGAGCTGCTTAAAAAATATTAGGTAATGATCTGTCTAGCTATACAAATAGTTTATATACTGAATTGATAAATTAGAGACTATTTGTCCAGAAGATATACTGATGATAATTTTTCAACATGGAAACTGTGGTCCCCAAAGGTATTAATAAAAAAAAAACTTTTAAAATATTATTATGTGTTACTAATCAAAATTACTTTATTTCAGAACATACCAGTGCAGAATAATGGTTATGATTGTGGTGTATTTACTTGCATGGTAAGTTTATTTAATATGATTATTTGTTCAGTAGCTGCTACACTTATTCATAGCTAGTTTCAACTCAAAATGTGAATTTAATATAGTATGCCAGGCATGAGGGAATAGGAACATCTCTTTCATTTCATCAGGTAACTGAATTATTATTATTGTTAGCTAGTGGTGTGCATTTATTATGTCATTATTATGCAGAGAGATATCCCCACTATCAGGAAAAGAATGATTTATGAACTGTCAATCAAATCACTCATTAATTTTTGAATTTTGTTTATTGACTTTAATATGCTGTATTTATGACTGAATAAAAATTCATATACATGATTCACCATACATATATGAAGGGGAAACTGTTGTACACTCTTTAATTAATGGGAAGTCACTTCAGATGCGTCCACCATCACAAATTATACGAGGGGAAACTGTCGTACACTCTTTAATTGATGAGCACTTCAAATGTGTCCACCGGCACAAATTATATGAGGGGAAACTGTCGTACACTCTTTATTTGATCAGAAGTCACTTCAGATGCGTCCACCAGCACAAATTATATGAGGGGAAACTGTCGTACACTCTTTATTTGATCAGAAGTCACTTCAGATGCGTCCACCAGCACAAATTATATGAGGGGAAACTGTCGTACACTCTTTATTTGATCAGAAGTCACTTCAGATGCGTCCACCAGCACAAATTATATGAGGGGAAACTGTCGTACACTCTTTAATTAATGAGAAGTCACTTCAGATGTGTCCACCAGCACAAATTATATGAGGGGAAACTGTCGTACACTCTTTAATTAATGAGAAGTCACTTCAGATGTGTCCACCAACACAAATTATATGATGGGAAACTGTCGTACACTCTTTAATTAATGAGAAGTCACTTCAGATGTGTCCACCAGCACAAATTATATGAAGGGAAACTGTCGTACACTCTTTAATTAATGAGAAGTCACTTCAGATGTGTCCACCGGCACAAATTATATGAGGGGAAACTGTCGTACACGCTTTATTTGATGAGAAGTCACTTCAGATGTGTCCACCAGCACAAATTATATGAGGGGAAACTGTCGTACACTCTTTAATTAATGAGAAGTCACTTCAGATGTGTCCACCGGCACTTAATTATATGAGGGGAAACTGTCGTACACACTTTATTTGATGAGAAGTCACTTCAGATGTGTCCACCAGCACAAATTATATGAGGGGAAACTGTCGTACACTCTTTAATTAATGAGAAGTCACTTCAGATGTGTCCACCGGCAAAAATTATATGAGGGAAACTGTCGTACACTTTTTAAATAGTTAGAATTCACAACAAATTTATCTATGTTTTAAAATACAGGATGTTAATGGTTGTTCACTCTCAATTAGCTATGTTTCAATAATAATAATAATAATAATATTAATAATAATAATAATAATAATAATAATAACAACTGATGATGATAATAATATTTGTTATTATAAATACAATAATAATAACTGTTATTATTATCTGGAATAGGATAGTCTTAATATCACAATAGCATTGTTGTATGTCAACTATTTTCGTAAGATTAGATACCAAACTTAATAAAGAGTAGTCGAGGAAGCATCACTGACAACAAATTAATTCACTCTCTACGAGTAACTATATTTTTCTTACCTTTGTTACGTAAATAACCAATCTTTCTCTCCAACTCATTAAATGGCACTACAACGGACTACACGAAGTCCGGGCATGCGCGTTGGCGGTCCGCGAGATTTTCGCGAATTTAGTCCGGTCCGTGGGTCCGGTCCGTGGGTCCGGTCCGTGGGTCCGGTCCGGTCCGTGTTTTAGTCAGACCCGAGTCGTACCGCGTGAGCTAAAGCGGGCGCGTTTTGGGCTGGAAACCTGTGGATTTTTCTATTCCCATAGACTTTTGTATTGAGTTTTGGAATAGCACTTTCTCTCCTGTTTTGAAGTATACTGAGGAAATTTTTTTTAAACACTTAGGCAAGAGCTTTCTAATGGTGCAAACCCCAGATGGATAGCTGCTTCCATTCAGCGGCAGGCTTCTGAATTCTGGTGGCAGGTACCTTCCTGGAACCTGTTGACGACCCAGATGCTTCACGGCTACTTCGGTTGACGACCATTGTTCCTTCCCCATTCACCCAGCAACCACAAAAATAGCCTTACCAAATTGCATCAACTACAGAAAATTTGCAAACATTATTGATGAAGAGGTTTAATGGTGTGATTCAAGTGTGGTGAGTGAATTTTTTTGTCATACACACAACAGAATGAAGCTGACAGAATTCTTTTAATTTCCAATAGCAGGAAAAGTCTGCTTTATGATTTCGAGGTCAGAGTTTAACCTTTGCTAAATATCATGAAGACATACAATAAAGGATATACATGTATTAATGTTATAATTCTTAAAGGGCTTCAGTTGACAGAATTGCATTCCAAAGATGATGATTTTGTATTCTTAAAGGGCCTCAGTTGACAATTGCATTTCAAAGATGATGATTTTTGTATGTCTTCCCGTAGGTTAGATCACTAGCTAGAGTATCTACAAGGTTTAAAAACAAAGTGGGAGGGAATGTAATGACCAATAATTACGGAGTCAGAGCCCAGGCTGCTAATGCATTAGCAACCTCGCTACCTCTTCATATTACAAGGCTACATATCGTGTTTCTTTCAGATCATAGACACTTCTTCGTCTGTGGGAATATTACAACCCATGCATGAATAAATTTCCTTTGATGTGTAGACCTATGGTGAGGAAAAAAAATGTGTAGGTGCCTGCTACCAGGATTATTCAAGTACAACACATAAATGACTTCAGTTACACTTCTATCACTGGGTTTCTAAGCCAGTTAGATCTAAGCAAGATGATGAAACCTGAGATAATAGAAACGTGTTAATCTCCAAAGTGCATCACTAATTGTAAGAGGTCAGTCTCAGGTGACAGTGCCATGGGAAAATGTTATGAATTAATAAAGCAGCCATAGGTTTCCAACTTAAGCAGTGGTGGCCTACTTCTGTATAGAACTCTTATTAATAATTCGTTGAACTCACTCCAGTTTAATCTATCGTTGCAGAAGACATACCATGATGAAACATTTCCACAATTGAAAGAAAAAATAAAACACAATTGTTAACCTGTGTTGTGAATGACATAGCACAAAGAAACCTTATGCATAACTGAGAGAAGAACTGCTAAGTGTTTCAACAAAGTAAATTCTTTTAATGAATCCATTAGCAAAGTATGTTACCTCTTCTCAATTAATCATGAAAAAGAATGCTTATTACAACTTTTATTATACAGAACAGCTTCTTGCTTCACCTCATGACTTCAACATTTTTATTTTGCTGCCAAGTTGAAAGTGTGACTCTGCCTTCTGTGTGCAGCTTTTGGAGCAAACAAATGTAAAACTTCGAAGTCTTGCTTTACTGGCATACAGCTTCTACAAACTTTGACTACTCCAAACAATTTCATTTCTGACTGTGGAGTGAGACAAAATTCACAAAATTGCTTGCTTCAATTTTGTTTGAACAGCAATATAGAAAAAAAAAGCTAGAATACCTCTAAAAAAGTAAACAAACCTAAGCTAAGAAAAAAATTAATTGCTGCTAATTACACACTGAAGTATTCAGCTGAGAATATTGGAGTACATAGATACTTCTTATATGAGCTATACCGACCGTTAAATCATACACATAAGTATATACAATTTATACCCAAAACTAAAGTTTTGTACGTAAAATTATTACAGGATGGTGACACTCCAGCCACACAATCATTGGGAGGAGATAGAACATAGCCAGATGCTCACTGAGAAAATCTACCTGCTACTTGGAGTATCATACTGCATTGATTTTTATTTTTACTAGAACTAGCTACATAGCAAAATATCCTTAGAAGGGGGGGGGGGGCAAATCAGCAACTACTTCTTCCTTTCCTTGGTGCCTCTATGATGTGTCCTCTAGGCACATATTCTTGCAAGTAGAGTGGTAATAGAGAGGAACGTAAGCAAACCTTGCAAATTTTGTATCATTTAATCTATAATCTTGGCAGATTTTGTAGCAAGCTGAAGCCAGTATAGGCTGTTAGATGTGTGTTGACACTAGTTGAGTGGAGGACATTACTTTCATCTTCAGGAATGCAAATATCCGCCTTGTGTTGTTGAAAAGATATATTTTGACCAATTAATTCTGTAAGAGATACACACCTTTTATGTCTTCGTGGAATCTAGAGGAAACGGTCGCAAGAGTCACCACATCCTCGTTATTGTCCGATAGGGATTGCGCTCGCTGGACTGCAGTTTAGTCGCGAGGAGTACTAGTGTTGGGCCAGACAACGCACCGCTGCAATCGCACTAACTTCGATCTTAGAAGAAAATGACTCAACTGTTTCACAGTACTCTGTGGTGCTTCGTACTATTTATATATTGTGCTGAAATGTCCCATTGTGGAGAGCCTTTCACCAGTATTAAAGCTTGTCAAGGTAGAATGAACTGGTAAAAACCAGAACAGTGCATAATAATGACTCCCATTTTTACTTACAGAAACTATTGTAAATTATGAAGAAGTATTGCCTAGCATAACTAAAGGAGTAAATGACAACAATGTAAGTGGTCAATTTTCTTTACTATAAGTAATTCAATAAACCTCTGTGTGCCAGCCTTATCCCCAGCATATGACTGTCAATATCGTAACTCAATCTGGTGATTTCACACTGGAAGTGGAAAAAAATCGGTAAGTAATCAAGCTAATAATAAAATCTTGTATTTTTAAGTCCATAAAGAACTACTCAAATTAAAATCATTCATTTTACAATTTCTATACATATGATTTTTAATTTGTTAAAATACTTTGACATTAATGTTTATGTGCAAAGTAACCTGAGTATGGGGAAGTGGAAGCTTGTCAAACTCTAATTGCTGTGATAATTTAATTTAAAACCATATGTTCCATCAAATATCTGCAGCATGTAATGTGTAAACCATAGCAACTGAACATAAAAGCCAGCACTACCCAGTGTAATGTTTATAATATTCCTGAGGATTGGGTGACAATTCCTGATAAATATGTGTATTAGTGCAAAGCGTAATGCGCTTAGTAGCAGAAAATCAAACACTGAGTAGGAATGTAAGTTTAATAAAAAAAAAATTAACTAATACATGCGATCATCAGTACTTTGATAATCATAGTGCTAAAAGTAATGACGTTACAATTCAAGGAGAACTAAAGACAAGTTTCCTTGAAGTAAAGTATTAATGATAAACTTGATAGCAATTACGTATACATAGTCTGTAAGAACACAAAGTTAAACTACCTAAACTACTTAACCTACATTCATGGCTGTTCACAGACAAGCAATAGAATTTTTTTTAATTGTTGGAAAAAAACTTGATTATATATGAAGCACATATCTCAACATTGTGTTATATTAAAATAGGAAATGTTGGTATTGAGAGTAAATACTATAGTTTCATCCAAGAACTCACTATGAACAAAGCACTTTGTGAACACATCTTTTTGTACTGCATTCCTTAATTTTTGCCAGCTACATAGCAACAACTAGCTGTAAGGCCATTTATTATACCTATCTATTTATCATTTAGGGATTTTATGTCAGAAAATTTCCAGTCAATATTTATTGATGAGAACAATTCTCAAACTAAAGATACAGTAAGTTAAAACTTTACAACAATCATATTGTCTTTCTTTTCACATACTTCTCAAAGAAAGCAGATGATGTCAAATAACCTCCTACAGAGTTGATTTTCATTTACATGTGTGTTGTACAAACAACTAACAATTAATAATTATTGAGAATTTCATTATTACATGAGGTATAAACTCGAATTATAGCTACTTTGTTTACATTGTTTTATAATATAGACTGAGTATCTAAATTGCTACTACAATGGTATAGTAAAGGAACATCCTGAATGGACTGCCAGTTTGTCTTCCTGTCATGGATTACAGTAAGCTACATTGAGTTGGTTACTATGTGCGAGCAATTTTTTAATATTTTTTATGTAGAGCCGAGTTTGGAGATCCTACGGACGAACACAATTACTTTCATTTAGAGCCTTTGATCACACATGTAGTTGATACAGTATTAGATGAGGTAATTCATATTTTTCATGATCTTGCCAATGCTACTAGCAGGTTTATTATGTTGTTGTTTTTCTAGATGATACCTCATGCATTATACAAGCAATCTGAATATGCTACCAAAAATAGAACATATGGTAAGAAAATTTGCTAATTTTATATTATGTTAAAAAACTTGATTTTGTAGCAGAAAAATATTCAAATTAATTTTGTTGTGCAATCATTTAGTAGTGTAAGTATAACAATGGAGAAATTTCTTATAAATGTGACAAAGAAATATGACTAGATGTAGTTCTCAGGAGTATTAAACAGACCATAGTTACCAACCATTTCTGTTTTGTCTCGTATTGCTCCCAAGTTTTGTTGGCAATTTCCAGATTATGGTCAATTTGTAGAATTCTCCTTGTTTTGATTCAAAGAATAGATCATCAAATACTGTCAATTCTTGCCTGTTCGGGACCAGTCACTATCCACATTTGGGAAGCAGAAAAATTCTCAGATAGTTTTACTGTTCCACCAGATCCCTTCACAAGTTCAAGTTTCCCCTACCAGTTATACACGTAGATCTCTTCACCATAGTAAATATGTAAGGGTGTAACTGTTAATTATTTGCCTCTCACATGTGCCCTATGGCATCAAACGTTACAAAGCATAGTGATTAGAATAGATATAATATTGCTATCAAAGCATCCATTAAGAAATCAACAATTTTGAGTATCATGGTCAACAACTTGTGAATTTTTTATTAGGCTGTGAAACAATGGAAAATTATTTGCATAATGATATTACTTCACAACACAGGGTAAGTTTTATATCATACATAAGAGCTTATAGCAGATTAAATTCTGACTTATAGTGGTGATCACAACCATTAACCGAACTTAAACTATGTGTAATTAGTTGAGTATGTATTTATTGTGTGCATGGCAGTTAATTGAAGCAATCATTGAATTTATCACTTAGCAATGTCTTGCTGCTGATAGTATAAGTACACTCCAGTTGAATAATCACGCCGTATCTACCCCAAAAATCAGGCCTGATTTTTTGCAATAAATAGTGCTTATGAAATGCAGCTATGCCTTGCGAGCACAGCTGGGCAGTGTAGAGACAATTTATTGTGCACTAGAGTATAACATCAAAATCTGTTCTGGTGTGCTGCCTCAAAGGAATGGGAGAATTACATTGTTCATAGTTCATTTAGTAGCTATAGTATGTCCACGTTGAGTTGGCGCTACCACAAATGTGGCAAAAGAGGAATGCACTTGGCAAAACCGGAAACCAATTAAGGTCACATGACAGTAGTAGCTCAAACGCGCGAAAACGTCGACGACGCCCGCAGTAAAAACGGGGCGGGTCTAAGGTGCGCATTATTACCCTAAGTTTACTTGTTGAAATGAAAAAGAAGCTATGGCAGTTTCTACCGCGGCTGTATTCAATATATGTTCGGTTATACGCAGTTTATCGTTTATACTAGCTTCTAGTTGTGCGCTAAAACTGGCTGAAGGTTGCCGAGGGCGATCCGGAGCTACTAATGTAGTACAAATCTTAGAGAAAAAGAAGCGCAGGACCGCGGCTGAAAGCCTCCTCAAGTAAGTCTGATTGTTGTGTGCTTAAGCGTGTATTTAAACTCTATTCTTACTTTCTTGGTGTGACGAACTTCTGAAGTACTCAACAGTAATGTGAAGAATCCAGTACATCACTGTTAGCTATGACCACACACATTCCAGTATTACTTTGTCCTTCATACTGAATCATTCATATCATTTTGTTCATGATTTTACTATATTTTCTATCTACTTGTTAAATTTCAACTTTATTTACCTACAAAAAAATTATATTGACTTAATTAATATAATTTTATATAATATTATATGATTTTATGATGACATGTCAAAATTGTGGTAGATACAAGCAGCAGTTGAATTTGGAGGGCGGTTAATAGCATCCCCATAACCATAGAGAACTGTACTATATAGATATGAGGAGTAATGGACAGCTAAGGCATAAATAGTGGCATATAGAGTCCATGATGAAATGTATATCTTATTATCATGGTCAGCAAACAGTAAATTGGCCAAGTTCTAAATAAATAGGCCCTATTTAAACTGGTAAGAAAATCTGAGTGGACAAAAAACCGTGTTACAAACATATCTCACATTGTAGCTTGCTCTTGTTAAGTGGCCTTGAATAGCAACAAGTTTTGAGCCTAAAATGAACCAGAATGTCAAGCAGAAGGGTAGAAACGAAGTCACCTAACAAATTGTCTCTGAGGAACTGCGCACGTGTTTGGCCCGTTTGAGCACGTGACTAAATCCCGCCGCGTGTAGCGCGGGAAACGTGTGGTTTTATCTATTCCCATAGACTTTTCTATTGAGTTTTGGAACTACACTTTCCCGCTGGCTCTGAAGTTTTTAAAGGGAATGTTCTGGACCGCTTCAGCACGAGCTTTCGAATGGTACAAACCCCGGAAGCTACAAACCCCGGAAGCGTAGCTATTTCCGTTCAAAAGTTATTAACGGTTTTCACCGCGACAACTCAACTTGGACATACTATAGCTACATTGTTCATGTTTTTCCACTGAGGGGTCACATGGGCTGATCCTGTAATGATGGGCTACTTTTAGTATACAACATCAGTGGTGGAGGAAGCAACTTTTCATTGGTCGGGCTAATTCGTACTTCTGAATTTTCTACTTACATTATATGCTGTAAAATAAATTTTTATATAATGTATTTCTATACAGCACACAATGTATTTTTAAAGCATCAAATAATATACATTGGAAAATATTAGCAACAAGTGTAAAGTTTAAAATGATCTAAAAAATTCTTTCTGTGGTCACTACCGCTAAGGCCACTCCAAGTCAATCATTAGTTTCTGGTCCACCGCCCTCTTGGAAATACACAACCTCCTAATTTTGACGACTTTGCTGACGTTGCAAAAATCACGTGATGACACGCTTTTTTTGCATACGTTGCAATTCGCTTGTCAGTGTTTTTTGTTTTTCATCGCTCTTGTGACTAGTTTTTTTCCTGGCATGGCTCTAGTCAACGTTTCTGTGGTATCTGACACCCGTACAGTATCACCCTGGAAGATCATGCCTGCAGATCCAGGAAAGGAGTCTATCAGGGCATTCTATGAACGTAGGTTTCCAGATTTTTCTGAGTATTCACTAGCAAAGGCCTTTCTGGGTCGTTCTAAAGATAGCCTAGATCAGATTGATTTAGAAGTTGAAGTGCAGCAAGCAGTATCTACATTTGGTCCATTTTTAAAGTACATAGTAATTGCTGGTGAATCAGGCAATGCTTGTTGTAGCAGATCAGTATCTGAGGTATTGATGGCTGCTCAAAGAAATCTTTGCCGGCCAAGACTACCATCAAAAAAATCAAGCCTTAATAAACGGGATGATTTGTATAACAATGTGATTGACTTTTTGGAGGAGCAGGGACTGTCTTGGAAGGGTGACCATGCTGATACTCTTGGAAAAAAATTTGTTTCAGTACTTGTTGATTGCTTGTGGTACATTGATGGGCGTGTTCACGTGTTTGAGAAACAGAGCTGTAAGCTTCCAGATTTTGTTACTCAGTTTCAAGGCTATAATAAACCTGAATTATCAAAGCATAGAAAGCGAGTTGCCAAGAACATGTCTGCATCAGTTGTTGAAGCCCATTCTTCTTCCCTGTTTGGTTGCTTACAGAGTGCTTACTGGAATGGCTCCAACTTTCAGAGCTTCAAGCCCTATGTCGAGAGGCTTGCTGGTTGTCTTACTGAGTACAGTGATAAGCTTTCTTCTCAAAATAAGAAGGTTAAAAAGAATCACCATTCACCTGTTCCTGTGCGACAGCTATCAGAAACACTTTCTGCTTCGATTATTAAAAAATCAGGCATGTCTTATCCATGTTATGACAAGCTTGTACATATTTTGAGTAATTTAGATTCCTATGAGCATACTTGCCTCTCAGATATTATCCAGATCAGTCCCGTGAACGTTACACATTTATAAACAACCTTAAAAGTGGACTGAACATTCCTGTGGTTATGTTGACATATTCACCTAGAAATAACTGTGGAAATCTGACTTTTTTATGGAAATATGGTGATAATGACTCAGTGGAAACTGTTTTTGAAAAAAGTGTCTCTGTTGTGGAAGTAATCAAACCTTTGCTTCCTCAATATCATACAAGAGCAATGAAGCGTGCTTTGTTTGCTAAATTTGGTCGGGTAATGCATGGCATTAAGCCAACAGTATTAAGGGCATTTTACCGAGAAATTAGTGGTGATTGTTCTGTTTCTTCTAATTTAGCAGAAGCTGAGATTGACAAGAGAGTGGAACTAATTCTTGAAATGGAACCTGAAGACCCCAATACTGTTATTGATCTTCGATCATTGAATTCATCTGCTGGTCATGTGAAATATGATGCATTTTGGGACATTTGTTCACGCCTGCTTAATGAGACGGTGGGAACGGCTGTAGATGACCGGCGTCATGGTCAAGTTGTGCTTTTGGCACAAGCCATTTCTGTTCGAGATTTTCATGAGCAAGCTATTAAGGAATGTCCTCCAGGTGTTGCTATTCCTTCTCAAGAATGGCTAAGGCTCCAGTTTTGGCCAAAGTTTACTCATAGTAAGGTTTCGTGCCACTATACTGGCCGGTTGAATATCAAGTTTTGTGTGCAACGCCGGCAATGGAGACTTCAGCATGAGGATTCACACTATGCTGCGGCTATTTTTAGGTATGAGAGGGAAGTTTTGCTGAAATTTCGTGATCAGTCTACATTTGTCTGTCTTGATGACAAGCATCGAGTAAAAATAGGAGACCCTGGGGAACCGCTTGCTGCCACTGAACGTGGTAGAAGAGTGATAATTCCTGGAAATTGTTCATTTGAAGTATCAGATCATGATTTTTCTAAATTTAGTCTCATCCCTTCAGTTTCATTGTCAGTGGATATCCCCTCTGAAATTTCAGGTTCATGGTATCGAGGTCAAGTTAATGTTTGTTTGAAAGATGCTGCGTTTCAGCCATCATCACCTCTCAGACATGCTTGTGAACTAGGAAATTTTTTGTCTGCAGAGGGTGTAACTTCCAAGCCTATTTTATGCATCTACACTGATGGTGGCCCAGACCATCGCTTGACATATCTGTCGGTGAAAGTGTCATTGCTATGCCTGTTCTTGCTCCTGGATCTAGACTACCTCTTGGCAGCCAGGACAGCTCCTTGTCACAGTTGGCGTAATCCTGTGGAAAGGGTGATGTCTACCCTTAATTTAGGACTGCAGTCTGTAGGATTACAACGTCAAGCACGTGATGAGAAGTTTGAAGCAGAAGCACGCAACTGCAACAGCCTCAGTGCTCTTCGAAGAGCAGCAGCAAAGTGGCCAGAATTTCAAACTGAAGCTCTAGATTCAGTTGAACCAATGAAATGTCTTTTATCCAGCATATTTGGCAGATTGAAGTTGGAAGATAAGCACATCAAATCGTCAGCTGCAGCAGAAAATGAACAGATGACAGTTTTGTGGAATTCTCTTTCTGATATTCTTGCTGATGTACCATCACCGGATGATCTTCACAAGAAATCAGATTTGGGTGGTTTTCCTAATTTGTCTGCCTATTTGGACCACTGTACTCGACAGCGTCACTATTTTTTTGAAATAAAAAAATGTGGTGTACATACTTGTGCTCTGTGCAAACCAATTCGTTTATCAAGAGTAATATTTGATTCGTTAAAGCCATTTCCTGATCCCATGCCTGGATCTGATGGACACTTCATGGCTTTTGAAGAAGTGTATGGTACAGAGACTACAGAAAATTACCGACCGTCCTCTGTCAAGAAATCTTCAAAACACCGTTCTCTTCCATTTCATGGGAAGTTACAACATGTCAAGAACGCTAACCTTATGATAGAGTGTGAGGAGTGTGGAATGTGGCGGCTTGTGTATGCCTTGCGAAAGTTAAACTCCATCCAACGTTCATCACTCCAGAACTCTCTGAGTGGAATGTCATTTTCATGTGGTGCACCATTGCAGGAACTAGACATAGCCCCAGAGCTGTGTGACTTGGTGTGTGTGCGTACTCTGGCTTGTGGAGACCCTATTGAATTTCTCTACTATACTGCAAAGTATGAACCAATCTGTATCTACTGTGCTCAGTCCATAGACAATTATGATAGTGCTAGTAAGAACTATCCTCAGTGTCAATCATGTGACACGCCAGTCATCAAAAAGAAGTAATTTTTGTTGTTTGCATTCTCATTCTTTTCATGATTCATCAACAATATTATTAATGACGAAAAAAGTATTTTAAGGCTAATTGCATGTTTACTGTGTCTTATTGCAGTAGTCTTCAGGTCAAAATTTTATTTTTCCACTTCTTAGTGCTATAAAAAAAAAAGTCATGTTAAAGGAAGTATTTTTAATTAGGAAAAGACTAGGCTAGTGGCATATTTCTGGCAATAAGCAATAACTTTTAGGTCATAGCTAATGTATTGCCTTGCATATAGCTTCAAATCATATTTTAACGAAGTTTTTTTAATTGAGAAAAAGTTAGGCCTACAATAATTTTTCAGGTTAAGTGCATGTTTACTGAGTAGCTTCTAGCAATCTATAGCCAACAGATTTTATTCTTTGCTTCTCATTTTTGTTCTTAAAAATCATTGTTGTATATCTAAATTAAAAAAGTACATGTATTTTTATTATAAAAAGCTAATTACTATGTAGTTCTAGAAATAGTCCTGAAATCCTAATCACCGCCCGCCCGCGTGTCAATTGATCAAGGGAAAGGACCAGAAACTAATTACTGACTTGGAGTGGCCTAATGAATTCATTTGCCACTGCAGGAAGGTCAAGTTCATTGGCTAATTCTTTGTATATGTTCAAAATCATAAGATGGTTAAGGCGATCCTGCTTCATCGTACTTACATAAATATGTTTTGATTCTTTTCATGTCAGAAAAAAAACTGCTCACTTACAGTATTAGTTGCTGGTAAGACTAGTATTAATGGAGCCAGCCAGCACACCTGTTTATAAAAACTACGCTGTGAAATTGACAGATTTCGAAGAAACTGAAATGCTTCTTTTAAGGTTACTTTCTTCACTCCTTTAAAAGGAAATAATTTCACTAAATTGCTCTGAGTGATCTTCATTGTTAGCAGCACGAACAAGTAGTTCTTCAAGAGTGTGATATAGTCTACTAGTGTTGTTATGGTGAACTAAAACTAAAACTAAAATTAACTTTAGTTACACCTAAGTCATAGTTAGAGCATAAGTGCTTAGGTACTGGTGGATTTAGTGCACTGAAGCCCAAGGGCCGTAGGCCCGAGGGCTGTGTGCACTAAATTCACCAGTACCTAAGCGCGCATACTCTAACTATTTTAGATCCCGTTTACACATGCCCAGTTGCCACTAGCAACTTTGTTTATCAGCATTTTCGCAGAAATGGCTAAAGGCAAATAATAGTGCACACTTACCAAGTTAGTACACCTAGTAACAATATAGCAACGGGATCTAAAACATTTTAGTAAACTAAACAGAACTAAATTTCACATAGGATGATAATAACTAAAACTAAAACTGAAAGTCATAAGCTCTTGAAACTAAATTATATTTTAATCAAAACAAAAAAAATAGCTAACTATTTGTACTAACATCTCTGAAAGAAAACGAATGACCAGTGGTAGTCCCAGGAAGCAAAACCCTTTACCCAATAATTTCTTCTTAGCACCTGAGTAATTGTTAGGCTAAGGTAAACTGTTGGACAGCAGCCTGCAGTTGCTCGACTCTCTAGCCCAGCCCCCTCCCTTACCACGTGCATGTTAAATCATTCAGTCTCTGTGCAGAATTTGCTGACCATTCAGTAGGTAGAAACTGGGCACAGGGTAATAATAATTATTTCAAAAACTAAATTATTGTAATCCTGTAAGAAAAAAAATCTATGAAAACCAGCTAACAATAATGGTGGAATACAAAAACTAAATTGAAGTCTGCATTTGAAAAAACCAAAAACTATCTAAAATTGATGACTTGAATTTAAAAAAATTGAATTCTAAAAAAACCAAAACTAAAACTAAAAATAGAGGTTAGTAATTTGAAAAACTAGAATAGAATTTGAAATTAGTGCATTGGAAAAACCAAAACTAAAACTAAAATTGTAGTCTTTGATTGTGTAAAACTAAAACTAAAATTAATCTTGAAATAATTGTTGTCATAAAACTATAACTAAAAATAAAATGTAAATGTTCAACTAAAACAACATTATCTGTAACCAGGCTGACCGAATCGATCTTGAATACAAGCAATTGCTAAATTCAAAGCTTCAAAATATAGCCTGCAAAGAAAATCTTCAACTGTGAAAGAATGGCTACACTCTCCTTCTCCCACGTCAAAATGCTTCGGTGTCTTTCTCTATCTTGGCAACACTGCCTCATCACAGTTAGTACGCACATGTTAATTCTCCATATGCTTCCAAAAAAGTGAAAATGCATTATCATGTCACATACTCATCAAATTCTTTATAGTCTGACCAACAATAAATTCAGCTTCAGCTGCACAAAGAGATTTTAGTTGCAATATTTTACTCAAATTATCTGTTATTTTAAGAATTCTTTCATTAAGATGCAAACCAAATAGTAAACTGAAATTGGACATCTGAGTTTTTACCCCAACTATTCGGTTTTTAATTTCGGGCATTAACTTAACTTGTAAACATTCATCCCATTCATTAAGAATGTTGTAGTTTTTCCAAATTTACTTCCAATTGATTCACCTCGAACAGTCCATCTTGTACGACAGAATGACCTAATTCCTACTCCACTTTCATTTTCAGTATGTTCTTGCTTAATTCGGTCAAAAAAGTGTTTTGTTTTGGAGAATATTTTATTAGCTTAGTAACCTCAAACGCAACATCTATGGCATCATTGCACACTGTAGACTGCTTAATAGCTGTGCAAACAGCTAAATTCAAGGCATGCCCATAACAAAGTGAATACACAGCATGTTTTTCTTCTGAGCACAATCTAGCCACTACGCCGCTCTTGCTACCACTCATAGTTGAAGCACCATTGTAGCACTGGCCATGACAATTAGATAAATTAATATTCATTCGCAACAATATGTCCTTGATTGCATGAGTAAGACATTCAGCTTTTATGCTGTCAATCTGGTACAGACCAATGAAATCTTTATGATCCACTAGATCATCCCCTACCCATCTAATACAAACTGTGAACTGGTCCTTATTAGAAATATCAGTGCACTCATCTGTCATAACCGTAAAACAAGCTGCAGTATGAATAGCTTGACTCAATCTACGAGCAATATGCATGGCCATAATTTGAAGACATTCATTTTGTATTTTGTGGCTAATATATTTGCATTTCTTCTTCACGATCCAATCAGTTAATTCAAGATTGTCTTCACTCCGAAGTAATAAGAGCTGATGGAATTTGCTTGATATGTCATCATGACTACTAAAAGCCAAACCTTGCTGTGCCAAGAAACAGATATTTTGAAGTAGAACAAGAAACATTTTTCGATTGACTGCTTGTTGTTTCTTGTGCTCAGTGCTAAGCAGTTCTCCAATACTTCCTTCCTCAGATCTGCTTTGGAAGAGCAACTAGTGCTTCAGTAGCTTCCTTATGACACTGACTGGCTTGGTGCTTACCGAAAGCTGAAGTAGCCTCTTTCCAATAGCAAAATCCTTTACTTATAAAAGCAGGTTTATGCTTACTGCTTGCTAGTTAACAATTTCCTTTCTTTGGAGGCCTTCATGCATATATAACAATATGCTGAATCTGACTCCACATTATAGTGCAACCAATTCCATTTATCATGCTCTAAAGCTTCTGCAATGAACATTAAAACAACAACAACAAGATATATAGACATATACTCCACCGAAGAAAAAATCGAAAAATATGCTGCACCTCTAAACTAAATACTAGCTAGTACAGACAGCCCACAATTTATTTTTTCCTTTCTTGTTTGCCGAATTTCTTCTTGGGGAATCGAAATGATTTATCGGGCTGATATTGCTCCGGTAAAAAAGGTTCCACTGGAATTGACACAGAACACAACGTTGATGAAGCCATACTCAAGTTTTAGTAACGAACTGGTAAGGTATCGTTAATGTGCTAGCTAGTATAACTTTATGTGCATGTGTATTAGTTGTCCTGGAAATTATTGGTCCATCACACTAGCCGGGTCTGCCGCGCCAGTTTCACCGCCACTGTATATGTACAGAAAACATCGCAAATATTTACATGTGAACAAATAGAAATGTAAAATAGATATTCACCATTATAATGGACACTAAGAATGTACACAAAACAGCTTCTAAGCAATTTTCATCACTGTACAGTAGTATAGTATAATCCAAAATCGTAGACTTGAAAGCATGTGAGGTCATTTTTCATCTTCCTAAAATTCAGTAAATTGATTTTAACGCAATGTAGCCACAAAACGTTTTTAAGCAATGTTCAAATTTGATTTATACTATTTATTGATTGAATTGTAAATGAGTTTCTATGGTCCTAATCCTAGTAGGTCTAGTTATGGCCGACAAATATAATGTCAGTATCGAGCAATTATACACTACAAACAATTGTGCTCTATTAGGTGCGTCGGGAAGCATCAACATATTATGTAGAGTTTGTAGCAGTGAATGATGATGCACAGGTAAGTATCAAGTCCTAGGTAAAAATAATAATGATTATATTCGATACAATGTATGTATAGTATACAGCATTTGGGCGTAATGCAACAGCCACAGTGCAAAGAACACTTGCAATAGCCAATGGAATGAATAATGTAAGTTATTAGCTTAGTTAGCAATTACAAAATAATTACAATGGTATGACAAATCAGGTATCAATAGGTTGGTACATAGCTGGTGTAATGAAAACAATAGATGTAAATACTGTCCCCAACTAAGCTGGAGATATTTAATGTGAAATGAACACTCACCAGTAGAAACTCCAATACTGGCACTGCAGCAAACTAGTATAGGATGCAAGAAATTATTTGATAATGTTATTACAATGTGATACAGGAAGGATTACCCTCAGTGCAAAGCATATAATCATACAACCAAAAAACAAATGATTAGCATTTTTCTGACAAACTAACTCAAGACAAATAATTCTGGCAATTTTACCACAAAATATATTTTCCCCTTTCTTATTCAGCAAGGAACAATATGAAATTAGATAAACTGTGAATGTTAATTTATTTATCAACAACACAATATAACAAAATGTTAAAAATATTATTTAAACTTGGCAAATTACTAAATATTTCTTCTTATTATTACAACTAGTGAGGTATTTGAGCACAAATGACAAGCGAGCCTAAAACTTTAAACGATTGACTTTAACTTCCAATACTCAAGTTACTAAAAAAAAGTCGAGTTTGTAAGTTATGTATATATGGTAAAGGGGTTCAATCAATACCATAGTAACCACTCCCCACAACTGTTTGAATTTTAAAAAAAAGCAACAAAAAAACAAGTCACGATATTTAAACGTTTTCATTGTGATATTCATTAGCTAAGTAGTTGTAACACACAATATTTTCACGCTTAACTGAGCATACATACACAAGACTTACCTTTTTGGTTAACCTAGTGGACATTGAATTTTCAAGTAAATACTGTTGTGTATAGGGCTGATCATGATGACAAATAGCTACTAAATAACCACTGCCACTAACTCGAATAGAAATGGAATTCCAGTAAGCTTTTTTTAGTTTTAACTGTGCCCGCAAATGAATTCAAAGCGGTAAACAATTCAATTTCTAGAATGACACAGTTAATGGTCAATAACCAGAGGATTCTGCTCAGTAAAGTTTGGAATAGGATCGAACATATAGAAAAAATACAAGAGTAAAAGTACAAAATGACATACATACATCCAAACATATGATATATAAACAAACAACCGTCCCTGATATTCAATTGTGTCAGTCAAAAAAACTGTCTCGCCAACTAGTATGTGCATTGTGCTTGCAATCTCAGTATGTGTCACCAATTATTTTAAACACTTCAATATAAAGTATTTTCTATATTTTTCTGTTTCTTTTTTTCTATTGCTATACACTTTAATACTACAGTTGTATATCCGAGGATTCGGCATCAGAGTTGTGCTCACTATGGTCATCACATTCGCAGGTGGAAATCAATTCCCTGTGTTTTCGGACGCTTCCCTTCTTCTCAACTCTTTCACAAGTTATGCTAACAATGTCACTAGTGGTTTGGGCAGCCTCCCAAGAGACAACATCATGCTCCTCACGTAAGTCTACACAGTCCTAGTATAATGCAGGAAGAAATTGATAAAAGTGCCAAATTAAATGATAAGTGATCAATGGTTGTGGGAGCAATTATCTTCTTTTAAAGTGTTGTCTTTTGGTGCCATTAGGAGTACATAGCTAAAAAGCAAAGAATTTTTTTTTCTCAAAATAAATTCATAAGATTAGTCCTGCTACACCAAAGATACCTAGCTATAATGTGATTTGGTTTTAATTCCATGACAAAGTAAGGTGAATATTTCTAAAGTACTCTTACTATAGAGGTGAGTACTATTCAAACAGGCAGAAATCTGAAGTAAAGGTGCAATTTGTTGATTAAAGAAGTTTGTTAAAAGTCCATTGCCAGATTGTATGATTTGCACTGTTCAATTTCATACTCTAATTAGCCATCTGCTATAGCCTTTACCTCAACCATAGAAGTAATAGCATCAAGCTTTCTAGGTAAGCTCTGTGATTAGCTTATCTATGAAATCTATAGAAATTGTAATTATGAACTACAGATAAATTTATTCAGTTTCCTACAAAAGAAAGAAGCTGTAGGTTGTCAAGTATAGCTAAATATGTATTTTGAAAATTAAGAAAATTGAAATGTATGGCCATTTGCGTTATAATCCCCACTATTATAGTGTGTGTACTACACATATATTGCAATCTAAGTGTATATAATATACAATACTATTATCTAGGGGGATAAATTTGGATGGTACCACTATTGGCATTGCCTTTATTCAAGGAATGTGCACTCCACTTTCAGTGGGAGTGACCCAAGATGGTGGAATGCCTCTAGCCACTGCCATCACGACTGCCACGCATGAAATGGGACACAATTTTAACATGAGGCATGATGATGAAGGTAATATTACTATATTAGTGGTGTGGTTGAACAGAATCAATCAAACCTCTATTGGTGAGGTAGGCTATCTAAAGAGGCCAATCTCTCCATAAATGATCTTACAATGTGACTGTGCACAAGATAGTTGGGCACAACTCGGGTCCTGTCAAAATTGTTTATTGTACTTACACATTCATTGGTATCTATAATTATGATTTGTTTAAGTTTTGCAGTCATTGTACCTTCATTCATTGCTGGCATATAGGACCTACTGATTTCAATCTACAGGCTTTTTAATACAATTTTGAGAAATGAATGGATCTTTACCTAAACCTTATGTGTGGCACGCTGCGCATGACTTTCTTGTGTACAATTTATTGTCAATCCCATGGTAATGAGGCAAAACCCTATGATGAGTATTATGAGTAAACTGTTAAAAAAAGTGGAAATGTTTATAGCTTTATTTGATATATGTAAGTTATACATAGTGGCATTACAATACCAGTCTGTTATAAGTTTTCTATTGTGATCAGTGTACATCTATGCATAACATGATCTCATTCCTCCATTAGACCTGCACCTAGGTTAACCTTTAATCTCACCTAGCCTCAAAAATGTTTCTGAAATCAATACATAGTAACACATCATGAATATATTATACCCACTTTGAGACACAAGATATGTCCAAATGTGACCTTCATATATGCCATCTTTAAGAGTGTGGGAGTTAGTGAGCTAGTACCAGTAACATTAGTTTTGGAATTAGTGACAGTAGGACTTACTGAGAGGGTTATTTTATATAGCATGGATATATAAAGCAGACTTACAAATCTGTCCACAGAGTACATTATAGTGGGATATGTGAGAATAGTTGCCTTTGTCACTATTGAGGTCCATTTTTTGTAGTGGCATCAGGAAAGTGCCGACAGATAGAAGCATCTCTCCTTGGTTCAGCCTCTTGAAAATTGCAACAACATGATCAATAGCTTGAACAAGCTAAGGAATAAGGACTATATTATGTTTAAGAACTTATAGATATTTTGAATAATAAAGTGGAAAGTAATCACTTTTATAACTAATTACTCTTTACTTTTTTGTGACTGATTCCATATAATGTTATATCATAAACAGTATGACTATTATTTATATTTAGGCAGAGTATGTAGCTGTCCTGATTCTGCTTGCATTATGGCTGCCTTTGTCTCCTGGCCTCCTGCTACTCGTTTCAGTAACTGCAGTGCCTCAGATCTTAGTATGATAACAGACCAGCTAACATGTCTACTCAATGTCCCTACAGCATCCCAGGCTGGACCTCGATGTGGGAATGGAATAGTAGAAGGCAACGAGGCTTGTGACTGTGGAGAACCTGGTTTTTGTACCAATCTTTGTTGTAATGCTACCACCTGTCAACTCACAGCTGGGGCTCAATGTGCTCAAGGAATGTGCTGCAATACCACCACATGCCAGATACTAGCTGGTAGGACAGTATGTCGTGCAGGCACTGGAGAATGTGATATCAGTGAGTTCTGTTCAGGATCCTCTAATGAGTGCCCACCAGATGTCTTCAGAATGAATGGCAGTCCATGTGCATCAGACACTGGCTATTGCTTCAATGGAACTTGCCCAACACATGATGCTCAATGCATGGCATCCTTTTGTAAGTGAATCTCTAGTTGTTTAACACTAGTTATGTGTATAGTTATCTAAATCATTTAATGCTTCTGTTTATCCTTCAGCTACCAGAGCTGCTATCATCTGTCTTCAGTTTAATACAGGTGGCTCCTTTGCCAGGAACTGTGGGCATGACAACACTAACTACTTACCATGTTTGATGAGGTAAATATGCTTGCTTTAATTAGGGATTGCTACATTCAATGGAAACTAAAGTAGAATAAATTCAAATCAAACAATAATAATACACATTAACCTTTCAGTTCATTATAGCAATATTTTATTGGCTTTTAAAATAATACTAACACGGAAAAACAAGTGTAAGAGCACACACATACACATGAATACATATTGTAGAATCTCAGAGATCCGAACATCAGACAACCTAATTAACCGGTTAACCAAACAGCAAAGGGACATCGCAGTAGGTACAGCGTCTTCAATCTCGGGGGGAGGGGGGGTTTGGTGGAATTGCAGAAAAATGACAAAAGGGAAAATAATAGACCAGAGAATATTGTGGCAGGACGGTCGGAGAAAAGCCCTAGTAGGCTGCCACCAGAGTTGTACTCTAGACCAATTTAGCTACCCGAGGCGATCAAACCTTCCAATCTCCCAAGGTTCAATTTGGATACATCAGACAAGGGCTTGTGCTTAACAAAGATCGAGCATGAGTACAACTGAAAGGGCGCATGCTCAACCAGCCATTATAATTATAGACAACTGGTGAAGCATGTGCGGTGAGTGGTCGTGAGATGAGACGTAGACAGAAATGACGTGATGGTGTGCGTGATGACGAATACGTATGAAATGTAAATGATGCATAAGAAAATAGTGCGTGTGAGTTCTTAGGAGTGAAAGTGGTGGGCTGTACCACCACAAATATTTTTAGCTGGAGTTGCTCAGGAGTTTGGCTTGGGAAAGACCACAATTTCAGACTTATAGAAAGACAGGATGAATATAGAATAGTTTTCAGTATAAACAGTTGTCTCTAGTGGGCGGAAGAAGAGGTGCATTGTCAGGAGAGATAACGATAAAAATATTTATGGTGCCATGTATTCTGGTTTACTCAGAAAAAAAGACTCTAGGGTACACATTGGTCCTTTAGTCATTGATAAAGCTGAAATACTGTATGCACAGTATTTTGGTCATTTAATGTTTTAGTACAAAGTTAAATCGTGTTATATTCAGAATTGTGTACGTTTCAGCGTTAAGTACACCTCATTTTCCATGGGGGACAGAACACTGAGGTTCAACTGTTCATATACTTACATATAAACTTGAATATGTAAACACATACACACACACTGGTGCAAGCATACAATTAATTGGACTAATTTATCAATGAAGTACCAAAGTGTGAACCCTCAGCGTTATTAAGCAATGCCTAGCTATACAATATAATCTCGTTTCAAAAGAACAAGCATTCTATTAGCTATTTTAATGAGGCATCAAAATACCTTGAGCAATGAAAATGGTACATGAAAATGCTGTCTTCATAACAGAAGAAGCTAACCTAGCAAGAAATGCTTATCAGTATACATTTTCAATGCGAAACTTCACTTCTTTCAACTCCTTTAACTTCCCTGAGCATAAAGCAAACTACACCATTGGCTGCAATAAATTATTTACTCATGTGATTATGACGTGATGCTAGGGGGTGTTACCCATAAAAGCTGGTACCTACGTGGAGTTGAAGGCTTCGTGTTTTTCAACCTGAAATTAAAAAATTAGCACAATAAATGATCGTCCTGAGTAAGTTCATACCTAAATCAATGGTTCATTGTCAGTAATCTTCTGCAGTGGAACTTTGAACTCTGTGATATCATCATCATACCATAACATCATCATTTATTGTTGTCTCATGTGCTTGTCACACACACCCACACACACCTCATGTTAGAGATATTGAAAAGAAAAGAAAGACGAGTTATATTTAATTAGTTTAGTAGCTAGCTGTCCCTCAACCACGCTACATTGGTGACCCCGACGCCGACACGATGACGGAGGGAGACAGAGACGCCTCATGAATGGAGAGCCCTCCCGCCGTTCCTGCTGTATCAGCCGTCCACCTCAAGTTGCTGCCATTCTGGCAAGCAACCCTAAGTTATGATTTCTTCAAGTGGAAGCCCAGTGCGCTATCCAAGGCATCACTGGTCAGAAGGCACGCTTTCAGTACGTAGTTAGCTCGCTCTCTCCCGAAATAGCCACTGAAGTTGGAGATCTGTTGTTAAGGCCACCTCTGGATTGTCCCTATGATGTCTTGAAGGCTGAGCTTATCAAGCGTACCACTGCTTCCGAGCAGAAGAAGCTCCAACAGCTCATTGGTGGCGAGGAACTCGAGACCGTAAGCTATTGTGGTGTATGCAGCCTTCTTGGCGACAGACTCAGTTCGGCCAACAGTAGTTCATTTCACCGTGAGTTATTTCTTCAGCACTCACCTTCCAACATCCGGATGGTTCTAGCTTCAGCCAATTCTTCTTCCAGATGCCCCTACCATTCTGATGACTGACGCATCCAACATTGCAGTTGGTGCTGTTCTTCAACAGTGTGACAATGGTGGATGGTGTCCAATTTCATTCTTCTCTAAGTCTCCGAAGGATGCTGAGACTAGGTACAGCACATTTGATAGAGAGTTGCCCACCATCTATCTTGCTGTAAAGCATTTTTGCTATTTTCTGGAGGGAAGCCAGTTTTACATCTGAACGGACTACATGCCCCTTACATTTCCTCTCTCTTCTCATTCAGATCAACACTCACCTCGTCAAATATGTCATTTGGATCTAATTTCCCTATTCACTACAGATATTCGTCAGGGAACACACAACTCTGTCGAAGATGCACTGTCAAGCATTGTAGTCAACGCCATTCACTGCGATGGCTCGAACACTGTAATTGACTTCAGGGTTATAGCTGAAGCTACAACGTGTTCCTCTCGCTCTCTCAGATGGTGGTTTCATCATATGTGGCATGTCTACTGGCACCCCACGGCCTTTTGTACCCGAGTGTTTCTGACGGCCAATTATTGACAGCCTCAACTCGCTTTCATATCCGAGAATTTGAGCTACTCAATGTATGTTAACCAGCAGATTTGTCTGGCCACGCATCAATTCCAATGTTCGTTCCTGGGCACACACATGTCTTCAGAGTCTAAAGTCGAAGGTGCACCATCACACCACTGTTCCACTCTCAACTTTTTTGACTCCAGACTCCCATTTTGACAAGGTGCATATTGACCTAGTCGGACCTCTGCCCCCATCTTCTGGCAAAATTTATCTCCTCACCTATGTTGATCAGTTTACATGCTGGCCGGAAGCAATCCCTATTGCTTACTGCACTGCCGAAACAGTCGCTCGAGCCTTCTTGTAGACCTGGGTTGCACGCTTTGGCACACCTTCTACTGTGACCACTGACAGGGGTCAACAGTTCGAATCACAGCTGTGGCATGAGTTCTCGAATCTTCTCGGCACAAAGCACATCCGAACCACTGTGTATCATCCAATCGCCAATGGCCTTGTTGAACACCTTCATCGAGAGTTGAAGTCTTCTTTCAAAGCTTATCCTCACTCTGATCACTGGGCAGAAGCATTGCCACTTGTACTGCTTGGTATACGGACCTCGCTCAAGGAAGACATTAGTTGACACAGCAGCTGAGTTGGTTTATGGCTGTACTCTGCGGCTCCCTGGAGAATTCTTTCCTGCTGCTTCCGACAGCTGCCCTGATCCTGGCAGCTATGTCTCACAACTCAAGTCTGCAATGAGGTCACTACATGCTGCACCCATGCGTCAACCTACGCAGAATGTTACAGACACCAGTTCTTCACTCGCCGGATCCTCTCACGTATTTGTACAAAATGATGAAGTGAAAAAGCCCATTCAGCAACCTTATGATGGCCCTTAAAGAACTTAAGCGAAACACCAAGTTCTTCATGCTAGACCATAATGGTCACTCCGATACTGTCTCAATTGACCGTTTAAAGCCTGGACAACTTGACAATCTTCCGACTTCTGCCACTGCGCCCTCTCCAGACCTATCGATTCAACCAGCTGTCACTCAGCCACCCCTCACCACTACATGATCTGGTTGATGTGTTCATTGGCCAAAGCACCTAGCAAATGTCGTTCCCTGACTTGGTCACTGCGGGGGGAGTAATGTAGTGGAACTTTGAACTCTGTGATATTGTCATCATACCATGACATCATCATTATTGTTGTCTCACGTGCTTGTCACACACACCCACACTCATCTCGTGTTAGAGATATTGAAAAGAAAAGAAAGACGAGTTATATTTAATTAGTTTGGTAGCTAGTTGTCCCTCGACCACTCTACACTCCAAAATCAGAGTGTGACAGACAGACAGATAGACAAACAGACAGACAGACGGACAGACAGACTGATTGACTGACTGACAGACACAGACAGACAAACAGACAAACTGACACACAGACAGGAAGACTAATAAAACCCTTTCGCACATACTCGCTGAGGAGTAATGAAGCACTGTAGAGCGCACTAGCTCTTACAAATCATCTCAGATCCAAAGATTGATTAGCTGACTATTCTAATAAAAATCAGATATTTATATTGCTTGTGCAATGAAAAAGGTAGATGTAAATGCTGCCTTCATAAGAGAATAAGCTAAACAAGCCAGAGACCACTCCCTGGTATATATTTTCAACACGAAATTCCAATTCCAACACTCGGCAACTTCCCAAAATTAAAAAAAAAACTATAACAAGAAGCAAGAACTACTTTGATAGTGTGATAATTGGGGGAGCTACCAACAAAAGCTAGTACCAACATGGAGCTGACAGCTTTGTGTTTTCTCATACAAAACAAAATAAGGTAGCACCATAAATGGTCTCAAATCATTGTTCAGAGTAAGTTCATACATAAATCAACATTGACTGACAAATAGACAGACTCACAGACTGGACAACTATACTACATACTATAACCCTCTAGTGCATGTGCACTAAGGGTTATTAAAAAACACAGGGCAGTTTAACACATTGCGAGCTATGCTGCAATGAACCCGATTGTTTTCAGTATTGTGCTATTTTTAAAGCTAAATTTGCATAGTTATCAACAAATCTACCCACATTTTGCAATCATTCCTATTTTTTTGTCAGAAAAGATTTATGTCACCAACGAATTGTGATATCCATTTCAAAAATCTATAGTTAATATCAGATAAAACTACAAAAAATAGTATTGCCTACTTTACTTTACTAAGGATAAAATGGAATATAGCTTAAACTAAGAAATTATTGAGCAGTCATCAATGGAAAATATGAAAGACATTCCGGTAAAAAACTGGTGATAAAATTGAAAATTGGTTTGAATTAGATAATTATAATAATTAAATGGTTCTCTGGAATTACTTTCTGCTCAGAAACATTGGAATGACAACTCATAAATAGCTGTACACACACTGGTTATCGAGAAAGATGTTCACCTTAAGAGATTAAAGTGGTCATCATTAATTTGTTTCTAATGCAACTTTAGGGGTAAATTTAGGATATTTATTACAGTGTCCATAGGGGTAAATCTAGGATATTTATTACAGTGTCCATTTATTAATTTGTTATAAAATCTATGCAATAATACACTTGTGTGTCAGTAATGACCATGATAATGCTGATAAAAAGACCGGAAATGACAATAATATTGTGTACATGTATTTGTGAGTAATTCATGAACTGAACAAAGTTAGTAAAGCATCGTTGTTTACTGAATGAGAAAACAAGTTACGTTCAACCCACTCTACAGTTGACAAGAAAATAACTCAGAGAAATAAAATCTTCCATCTCGGGTTTGAATGTATTACCATCAACTTCGACGACGCACACCAATCCTTTAAACCGTCTGATACTAATAGCTAAAGGAATCATGGAGTGACCTTTGTATCCTATTCATTCTTCTAAATTGTATTTTATTTCTTTACAAGGTCTTGCCCTGTCCATCCCCTGCTATATAAAAACTCAAGAACTCAAGACTGGGTCATCAAACTGAGTTGAGAAAGAGTGTTTACCTATAATAGCTAACCAAATCCACCACAAATCATGAGTAGAAAAAAGGCAGAAAAGCAGGAGAATGCAAGGGTTAAAATAGTGGAAACAGGTTAGAAAAAGCTGACTCATATAGCTACTTCAATGAAGAAGTGAAAGAAAACACAAATAAAGGAGATATATAGAGAAACAGGTGAGATAGACAAAGCAGGAGAAGGAAATCTATGAGTTGAAAAGAAAAACATGGGAAACTGGGATGGCACAGGAAAAAAGAGAGCAGGAGGGAACCACTGTGAAAAAAAACTCCTTATGTTAATGCACTCCTAATTTCCATCAGGAACTACTGTGTGGCACGGTACTTGTTTATTACTCTTACCTTGACCAACTGTTACACGGGAAAAGGGCATGATAGACTGACATTGAGCAGTTTGGTCAAGCTAGTGGTTAACTGTGATTCAATTAGTGTGGGTGCAAATTGTTAAATATTTTAAGATGAGTGATTTGTTCAGATCAGTAGGTAGAACTCGTTCTATATTGCCATGAAGAAATGTTGCTTGTACAAAATTATGCTGGGAGTGCTGTTGGTCTTGAATTTAATGAAACTGATGTTGATTTTTGGCTGGCATTATTCACCATTAAGAATTTCAAAACCAAAGGTAACATGGCATTATAATGATCTGTATGCAAAACAAGAACTGTGTATATAGTTGCTAAGAGACGTGTCTTCCAACTGCAGATCTTTAAAGAGGCTAGTCTAAGTCACTGTTTAGTATTAATGCTGTCACCATCTAAAGGAAGGCTTTGACATGGCTGTTGTAGAGTTGTGCATGGAAATGCAACATGCACAAAAGTTTAAAGCCATCTTATGTCACAAAATATAATGTCACCTTTTGTAGTCTCCCCGATTGGTGAGGAGAACTAAACAAACTGCTCAATGTCAGTCTACCAGACCCTTTTCCTGCATAGCGATTGATAAAGGATCTGGCTATGTGAGACTACTTGCATATTGTCTTTCATCAATCAATGCATCAACATCCATTGTATTGTTAAATGTGTAATAAAATAAGTTTGCCATTGTTGTATTATTTGCTGGTTATTTGGTTCATAATTTCATATCAACCTGAAGCAACGTCCAGTGTGGCCAACTTCAATGTGATAATGGAAGCTACACTGGAATATATAGGACACAAGGATTTATTGCAACTATAACTGTTGGTGGGACTCGATGCAAGTAAGCAAATTCAATCTTACCATAAGATGTATACCTATTAAGTCCAAATTTATACCAACTAAACTTGGATCTATTGAATAATAATTTTACGCAAGCTAATGGTAAAATTTTGGTAGAAAATTAAATGAATGAAGATTATCACAAAATGTTGTTATACTAATCACTCTCTCCCCAAGTTGTTACAATGTGAAGCATTATTATATTATAATGTAGAAATAGCAATTTAAATACTAAAATTATAGCATAATGCCTAACTTTATTATAGTCCACATAATCACTCAATTTGGGAGTTACCATTATCTAAGACAACTTAATGTAACAAATAATTTACTTTAATGGTGGACTAAGAAAATGTAAACAATATCATTAATGTATGCAAAGGAAATATATACTGATGTAAAGCAATCTATGAACAATAAATTAGAGAAGTTGTGGGCTTGAATTTGATATAGCTCATTTGGAGTGGAACCTTCAACTGGCATAATTAATCCTGGACTAGTAGATGATGGTACCAGATGTGGCTTTGATAGGATCTGCATAAACCAGGAGTGTCGCAACTTGTCTACCTTAAGCAGCCCAACTTGTCCGGTAGGAGGCAATGGATTAGTTTGCTCAGGAAACACTTCAGGAGTAAGTCAAACAATGTGAAAAAAAATTTAAAATCTTGTAACACTATATGGTCTTGTGTAGAATAGCGTAAGTAATTGCTTTCCTGGATAATATTTATATCTCTAGGTATGGGCATGCCTGATTATTAAAGTTCAAACCACTGAATAACAGCCAAAACATTAATTGCTTAATAATAACATTTATGACTAGTGGTTTGAATTCTATCAGACAATTGAAAAACGCCATATCCTTAGATGTTCCTTTTAGGGTTTTAGTGAAGAGAGTATTAAAAAATTATTCTAACGTTACTCAGTTGTATTGTAAGCTTCCGTCTAACAAACAATTTTGTGGGTACAATTCACTGTTAAAAATAGGGAGCTTGGAGAATTAAGTTTGGTGTTCAATTGGAAGTGCTGCCTGGACACCGCAGTCTAAAGCCTAATATTGTTTCAATAGTTAGTGATTACTAAAACATGTGTCTAGACGGTGCCTTCCGGTAAACATCTTGTGAGGTGTTATTTAAAACTCTATTATAAGAGAGATTCAGGTATGTAATGCTATGATATGCTGTAGTGAAGCTGCACTTCTAGGTTTCCAAATATCCACTTAAACCTAGCAGTTATCAATGGTTTTAGATTGGTCCATCACTGTCAGATAATGAAGAATGCATTTATTCTTTAATTAAGTGAACTGAAACAATGGATTAATAAGAGAGTTAAGAAAATATTACAACCTTATCTCTTTGCTATCACACTCAAAACGTTTTTTTATAGTAATTGCCTTTACCGATCTCACATGCATAAATGTATGCATTGATTATATTTTATTGCAAAACTTTTGACAAAATAGACTTGCAACAATCTTGGAGAGTGCTCTTGTCTTCCTGGACTTACAGGAATGTCATGTGATTCTGGTATGTTAGAAATATTGTTTACTTTAGCAAGGGTGTATGCAGGTGGGGGGAGGGGGGTTCAGGAGGTTTACCAGTAACTCCCCTCTCAAATTCATAATATTCATAATGAAATGCAGAATTATTTAATATTGAATTAAACAAATACTTATTATGTCTTCACCACGAGTGATCTATCCTAGCTACAATTTTTTGTTAATATGAGTAACTAAAATCAATCTCTCGTGCAGAAATAACTACAAATATGGCAACAGATTCTACTACAGAAATAGTCACAACCACTGAAGAGTCTACAACCAATATTCCAATCACTGAAGAGTCTACAACCAATATTCCAACCACTGAAGAGTCTACAACCAATATTCCAACTACTGAAGAGTCTACAACCAATATTCCAACTACTGAAGAGTCTACAACCAATATTCCAACTACTGAAGAGTCTACAACCAATATTCCAACTACTGAAGAGTCAACAACCAATATTCCAACCACTGAAGAGTCTACAACCAATATTCCAACCACAGAAGAGTTTATAACCAATATTCCAACCACTGAAGAGTCTACGACCAATATTCCAACCACAGAAGAGTCTACAACCAATATTCTAACCACTGAAGAGTCTACAACCAATATTCCAACTACTGAAGAGTCTACAACCAATATTCTAGCCACTGAAGAGTCTACAACCAATATTCCAACCACTGAAGAGTCTACAACCAATATTCTAGCCACTGAAGAGTCTACAACCAATATTCCAACTACTGAAGAGTCTACAACCAATATTCCAACTACTGAAGAGTCTACAACCAATATTCTAGCCACTGAAGAGTCTACAACCAATATTCCAACCACTGAAGAGTCTACAACCAATATTCTAGCCACTGAAGAGTCTACAACCAATATTCTAGCCACTGAAGAGTCTACAACCAATATTCCAACTACTGAAGAGTCTACAACCAATATTCCAACTACTGAAGAGTCTACAACCAATATTCTAGCCACTGAAGAGTCTACAACCAATATTCCAACTACTGAAGAGTCTACAACCAATATTCCAACTACTGAAGAGTCTACAACCAATACTCCAACCACTGAAGCATCTACAACCAATATTCGAACCACTGCGGAGTCTACAACCAATATTCCAACTACTGAAGAATCAGAAACTGATACTCCGATGACTGAAACAACTGATGTAATGACTGAAAAATCCACAACTTTTGCTGCTACAACTTCAGAAAGCACACCAACAACAGTAACAGATTTAGTGTCACCTCCTCCAACAGGTGAGTGATTTCCAATGATATGTGGTAGAATATCAAAGTATTATATAATTCAGCTTAGAGAAAGAAATCATGGTAGCTAGTAATGTATCCAATTATTCTAATTTCATTTTAGAAATAATGTTCACTTTAGCAAGTATGTATGCAGGCGAGGGTGGTTCAGGAGGCTATTGGCAACCCCTATTTCAAATTCATAATATTCATAGTTCATTGTAAAGCTGGGGGCTAATGTAATTCAAAATCAAACATTATTAGATTGCTGTATTTGGTGAGAGAGTGTAGCAAGCGAGACACTTGCACGGGGTGAATATCGGGGATGTTTGCTTGTTTATATATTATGTTTGGATGTAAGTATGTCATTTTTGTACTTTGACCTGGCATTTTTGCGTTAGATCAATGGTCAACCCCATCCTAAACTTCACTAAACAGAATTTTTTGCTTTATTAAGCCTTACCTGTATCATCCTAGAACTTGAATTGCTTACTGTTTTGAATTCTATTGCCGGTGCAGATAATATTTTAAAAACTTAATCGAGTTTCATTTCTATTAGAGTTAGTGGTGGTGGTAAGTTAATACGTTGGATTCTGCGAAACTTTTGCCCTCTCTTTCGTACTTTCACTTTCCTTTTGAAACCTATGGTGCCCTTCTTTGTCGATTCCACCTGCTTGTTATCTACAATTGATTGCCTTCTTGGCTTATTGAAATTTCTTAAATACAGGCCTTAAACTCTTCCATGTCTTCAGATTCTATTCTATGCCAGGCATCTAGCTGCCAGGCTTGTGCAGCAGCATTGCACTTTGCATTGACAGAACAAGAATTATTTGGGTGCTATAGCATCCCCAAACACCACCTAACATACAGCCTTGTGTTCAGTCTATCCTCATGGCTTAAACTTAGACTTGCCTCCTGTAACTATGACTCTATCTAGTTCCTAAGGGTTAGCCATGGTGGCCTACTAGCTAGATATCTTTAAGAGTAATTCGACCTCAGCAGCCTACCAGTTTGAAAGTTTAGAACATTATTCTGATGGAGTGACATAATAGAGTAATCTCTCCTGTCATAAATATGATTCCCGATCCTAACTACCTAAGCCTATCTGCCAACTTATAATTACACCACGTAGAATACTAGGCATTGTTGTCATTTCCTTAATTCAGAATGGACCCTCTAATTTCACTTGTTTTTTGGCATCACAAAGTAATTTGGTTTTAAATGACCAACTCATTTTAGCTTATGAATACAGACATTGCTGTTAGTGATAGAAGCATATTATTACTGTGTTCCTACATCACAAGACCACCCTTTGGGACAGCTGAAATGGGTTATAATCAAGAGTAAACTAAGAGATTAAAATAAACAAATGGCCATTAAAATCTACATTACCACCACTATACTCTCCAATATTTGCTGCTAAAAAGTCATATGTTTGGCGGTCACAGGTCATACTGAGTCATAGTAGACCGCTTGCACTTAAAACACTAGGTTAATTGACAGTCATTCTTTTTATATACTTAGTTGTGTTGGTTGTTATGTGGAATAATTAGTTGAAATGAACAGATTGATGGAGTCATCAAATATGATTTTTTTTGGCTAGGTTAACCACACAATCCATTCAAATTTTAAACAGTTTTAAGAATACCAGTAATTTTTCCAGCCAAAAACGATTCTATATAGTGAAAAGCTATGTTTTATGACAACACTTCACTGTATGGAATCAAAGTCTTTGACACTGAATATTAAAGTAGCTGTAACAATGGGTATTTATATTTTATAGTGGTATGGATGTTATGTTTTAATTTTTACAGATCCTGTACAGAGGACATCTTGTGATTGGAAATTTATTTGATGAACTTATTCAATTTAGAGCTCATGCAGCTATTATCTTTCAAGCATCCACTGCTATAATTAGACTTACATATCTTGTCACACATGTTAGCACAATGTAGTTTAGAATACATGAAAGTTTGTTTATGTGTATTTTATAGTAATGACATCACATTGTATGCTACTAATTAAAATACAACCACCTGCCTGTACCAGACTATAGATGATAATTGTGTGAATTAGTAAAAACAAATGCATAAACGTAAATATACACATATTGCTGATTAATCGCCAAATCAACAAAATAAAGACTCTCCTGTCAAATTTAAAGAATGCGGTAATCAAGTACACAATGAGCCCACCTGATGATACAGTAATTGATTCAATTGCTTGAGTGTTCAGGATGGATAGTGGCTTGATGTAGCTTCTTCTGGTATTGCAGACTCATTCTGAGAGCCTCTCATCTAACAAGAGGAACGACATGCTCACCACGTCAGCTCTGACTATGACGATGTTGTCACATGAGGCATGGGAATTTTCTAAAACAAATTTCTCCTTTGAGGATAGGAAAGAAAGGATGTTTAGCAGAAGCCCTGCAATTCATTTCTGGGGTTTTATTTTTCAGTTTGAAAATCTTGTTTTTATCTTCCATGTGCTCATCGACAGTATAATTTTGATCATTTTGTAGAGTCACTTGAAGCACTAGTATCATGATTCTTTGCTCTAGATTACACAAATTGTTTGAGGTGGATTCTCACGAAGAATCATGATATAACCAAAGGCAGAATTACTTCCTGTTGTGGGAGGGGCTTAGTGATGATGTAGATAGGTCTTTGGCTTGTATATTAAGCCTATGGCTATGGGCTTGTTTTAGTTAGCTAGCAATATCTGATGAGTCTGAGGCAGAAGAAAGTGTAGCCAGTATAGATCAGACTATAGCTGGTCAGAGATAGTATATCATGGCACTGTGTGCACACTGCATAAATGTCAGTGTATCGTATCCCAAACCAGTAGTGTGGCATTGTCCAAGGTGCCAAAGTCATGTGATCAGGTCTCTTGGCATCTGCTCACAGTATCTTTGAAGACTCTACTCTAGAGGGAATTCTAGCTGTAATCAACACTCTGTCAATGGGCATGGTGATGTAGACAACAGCCTTCACTTTTTTGCCGCTTAGTTCATCTTGAGCCCACTGAATTAATTGGTAAGGCATATAGCCATCGACCCTGAATCCCTGTCCATTACTGCCAAAAGTCGTGCTCGCTCTTCCGTTTTTTACATCACTCAGCAAGCCTTTTGTAGTAGAGGAGGCTTTCAAGCTTCGATTTTTCCCAGGTCCTTTCCCTTGCAGCACCAGTACCAGTTGGTGGCGCTAAATTGTGACCTTCAGATCACTTCTCAAGTGCTTCATCAGCAAAGGGAGTTGGCAACAGCTGGTGGGATGATAGTAGTAATGCAGCTATAATGTCAGCTACAGCAGCAGTAGATGACATGTTGAGGTGGCTAGCTGAACGTCTTCATTCACTCTCAACCCTCCATGTTATACAACCACGGAACTTGGTTGTAGCATACTACTTCACAACTCAGAACGGTTAGCAGGCCGGGCGTAAGACCTCGAACCCTACCAACCTCCACAAAGATGATAATTTTTTTATTTTGTGGCGGACTCGGAGATGACAAGCTGACGAACACACAATTCACTCAGCCACTCGTCATTCCAGCATAGCCATAACATACAACACAACATTCCGAACTATCCATTAGTAGAGTCACACACACAATATATAAGACTCATTCACGTAAGTAGTCACAGTCTTGCCAGTATCAAAGTTAAAGATCAGAACCGCCACATTGGTGACCTCGACGTGAGATCCTGGGCCCACTGGACACTTATCCTGGACCCACTGGACACTTATCCTGGACCCACTGGACACTTATCCTGGACCCACTGGACACTTATCCTGGACCCACTGGACACTTATCCTGGACCCACTGGACACTTATCCTGGACCCACTGGACACTTATCCTGGACCTTTTCTGGGACCATGGCCGAAGACAGCGTTGTTAGTCTTGGATTTCCCACCGTCTGGAATACACAACCAGAAGTATGGTTTGAGCAAGCTCACTCGACTCAGCCAGTCTCACGCTACTCGGCAGTCTCACTCGACTCAGCCAGTCTCACGCTACTCGGCAGTCTCACTCGACTCAGCCAGTCTCACGCTACTCGGCAGTCTCACTCGACTCAGCCAGTCTCACACGACTCAGCCAGTCTCACTCGACTCGGCAGTCTCACTCGACTCAGCCAGTCTCACGCTACTCGGCAGTCTCACTCGACTCAGCCAGTCTCACGCTACTCGGCAGTCTCACTCGACTCAGCCAGTCTCACTCGACTCGGCAGTCTCACTCGACTCGGCCAGTCTCACTCGACTCGGCAGTCTCAATCGACTCGGCAGTCTCACTCGACTCGGCAGTCTCACTCGACCCGGCGGTCTCCCGCGGCCCGGCAGTCAACCACGGCCCGGCAGTCTCCCGCGGCCCAGCAGTTTTCCGCGGTCCGGCAGACTCCCACGGTCGGCGCTCGTGCTCGACTCATTGGTCGGTCGGCAGTTCTGGAGGGGAGCTCTGTGGCGGACTCGGAGATGACAAGCTGACGAACACACAATTCACTCAGCCACTCGTCATTCCAGCATAGCCATAACATACAACACAACATTCCGAACTATCCATCAGTAGAGTCACACACACAATATATAAGACTCATTCACGTAAGTAGTCACAGTCTTGCCAGTATCAAAGTTAAAGATCAGAACCGCCACAATTTTATATGTCTTCCCGTAGGTTAGCTGGAGTATCTACAAGGTTTAAAACAAAGTGGGAGTGAACATAATGACCAATACTTACAGAGTCAAAGCCGAGATTACTAATGAATCAGTCTAATTTATATTACGAGGCTTCAAAGCGTGATCATAGACACTTCTTCATCTAAGGGAACAGTACAACCTATGCATGAATAAATTTCCTTTGATGTGTAGAGCTGTAATGAGGGAAGTAAAATGTGTAGGTGCCTGCTACTTAAGCCAGGATTATTCAAGTACAACACATAAATCACTTCAGTTACGCTTAGATCACTGTGGGTTTCTAAGCCAGTTAGATCAATGCTAGATAATGAAATCTGAGATAAAAAACATGTTAACTGTAAAGTGCATCACTAAATTGTTAGGGTCTGTCTTAGTTAAAATGCTTTAGGTACATGGGAAGATGTTATGAATAAATGAAGCAGCCATAGGTTCCCAATTTCAGCAGTTGTGGCCTACTTCTGTATGAATTCTTATTAATAATTCTTTGAACTCACTCCAGTTATTTCTGTTGTTGCGGAAGACATATCGTAATGAAATATTTTACACATTTGAAGAACTAAAACCCTATTGTTAACCTGTATTGTGAAACACCTAGCACAAAGAAACCATTTGCATAACTGAGAGAAATATTGCTAAGTGTTTCAACAAAGCAAATTATTCTGCAGCTTTTAGTGCAAACAGATATAAAACTTAAATGCTTTACTGGCAAGCAGCTTCTACAAACTTTGGCAACTCCAAACAATTTCATTTCCAATTGCGGAGTGAGCCAAGTGCTCAAAATTGATTGCTTCAATTTTATATTTGGTTTGAACAGGTATATAGAAAAAAAGAAAAAAAAACGAGAAGACTTTGAAAGAAGTAAACATGTAAAACCTAAGCTAAGAAAATTTTAATTGTTTCTAAATATTATGCACTCCAGTATTCAGCTGAGAATATTGGAGTACATAAATACTGCTTCATGAGCTATATCCACCATTAATTCATACACATATGTATAATTAATTATTCCCCAAAACTAAAGTTTAGTATAATACATTATTACAGGACGCAGCCACACAATCATTGGGGGAAGTAGAGCTTAGCCCTATACTTACTGAGAAAATCTAATTGTTACTTGGAGTAGCATGCTGCATTGATTTTTTTTTTCTAGAACTAGCGACATACCAAAATGTCATTGGGGGAGATTACGCAACTAAATAAAAAACCTCTTCCTTTCTTTGGCACTGCATCCAGGCATATTATTTACTTAAGTGTTCTGCTGGAAAATCTGTAGTGTACTGTTGGCGGAGAGGATAGAGTGTTGGAGACAGAGACTGAAACGAGAGAGAATGAGAAAGAGATGAAGTCAAAGAAGAACAAAGAGAAGAGGAATGCAGGAACATTGATGTTGTGTCATTGAAAGACAGTTGTGTGTGTAATTATTTATTAGCATAGTGAATCACAGGGTGTGCTTGTAATCTTTAGTGTATGCTTGTAATCTTTAGTGTATATGCGCATGTCATGCTGTGTTGTGCTATTTTGTGTCCGGATGTCCCGTGACCACACCCCACATTACTTGTGCGCATGCGGGTCTTCTGACATATAAGCCAGGACACGCATGTGTATCGTGAGTTCCCCCTATATTCCCATTCTTTTAGTTACAGATTAATACTCTGTCAAAGGGTGCGGGAGGGCGAACTCTGGTGGCAGCAGGTCACCAGAGCGTATGAGTAAGTGTGTGTCTGATAACTTCTCCTCTACCTCTGGCCACTTACCTTCAGGCTTATAACCTTTACCTATTGAGCCAATCCAGATTCTCTGTGGCCTGTGACCGCCAACCCACATGTATACTGAGAGGAAATTATGTATTTAACTCTTATTCTGGAACAAAAATTACACTGGAATGGTAAAACATGTGTAAAACATAACAAGTTGCATGTACATGTCTTAGGCTCCAACTGTCCTGGAATGTCCAGGACAGTCCTGGATTGGTTGACATTGTCCTGTGTCCTGGATTCACCTGCCATTTGTCCTGGATGCAGGAGTTGAGTAGTAGAGTTTTATGTGCTATTATGCTGGGTAGCTATGAAAACCTACTAGATCTGTACTGTAGACTTGTTGACATTGCAGTAGATACAGTACATGCATGCACAGTCAGCATCCTTGTAAAAATACATTATCAATAATCAGCAGCAAAAAAGCAGCTGGTAGCTACTGCAAGTTCTGAGTCAGAGTGCACTTCAGTTACAGTAGTGTTTGCTTGATCAGGTGCCTTCTTATTGTTTGAGTAAATGGCCACTCAGTCAGGGTCACCATCCAACTCCGAAGAATCGAGTCATCATCCACCAGCCCCTAAAAAAACCCAGAAGAAAGTGTCACTTTGACACAAAATGGACTAAATAATTTAGAGGAATAGGGAGAAGCTCCAAAGGCATTAGCTAAAAGTATATATTGTAGGCTTTTAAAAAGATTTTTTTAACATGCACAGGTGATGCTTATGCTTGCACTATTTGCTCGTCTGATTTTGGGATTGCTTATGGTGGGAGAAGTGATGTGACCACACATGTTAAGGGCAAACACCACATTGAAATGGCCGCAGCTTCATCTTCCTCAATGTCAATGGCACCATTTTGTAGGCCACAGACCTCCTTGAAATTTATTGAGGCAGAGACACTATGGTCAAAGTTTATTGCAATGCACAATATTCCCTTTCAGGCAAGTGACCATGCAACCAAACTATTCCATCGCATGTTCCCAGATTCGGAGGTGGCCCAAAAGTTTTCCTGTGGTCACACAAAGACTGCAGCCATTATCAAGACACTAGGCCCACATTACCTAGAAAAAGCACTTACAGATATGTCGAAATTATTTTCGGTCTTGATGGATGAGAGTAAGGACAAGACTGATAAATCTTGTATTATTCTTGTTCGCCTTCTTGATACTGACATGCCTATTGTCAACATTGGCACAGCTCAGAATCTTTTCAAAGCTCTCAAGGAATCACTTAGTTCTAAAGGGCTAGATTTTCGTAAATGCATAGCTTACATGTCTGATACCACAAACGTGATGAAGGGTGTAAGGTCAGGTGTGCAAAAACTGATCAAAAATGAGTGCCCCAACCTCTTGGATGTGGGCTGTATATGCCACCTGGCTGACCTAACAATCAAGGAGGGCATGAAGACACTACCTGTTGACATCGACCAGTTATTTATAGATGTCTTTTATTACTTTTTTCATAGCAGTAAAAGGAAACAGGAGTTTTTTTATTTGTGGAGGTCTCTTTTTACTTCTGAGCCTACCACTATATTGAAACACTGTACAACATGGTGGCTTAGCCTCCTGAGGTGTGTTAACAGATACCTTGCACAGTTAGATGGGGGTTAGAATCGTACTTTCTTTCTTGTGATGATGCTGAGACTAGTAAAGTACAATGTATACTAGACAAGCTTCAACACCCACTACTAAGCCGATTCTTTGCTTTTTAGCCTTTATTCTACCTTCTATGAATAGGTTTAACATTTTGTTTCAGAAATCAAGTGAAAATACTACATGTCTACTTTATTCTGAAATGACCAGGCTTGTTCGTCTCTATGCAAGTAATCTCTTAAAGACAGAAACCATTACTGCTGCTGAAGATGATCTTACTTCACTTAATTTCACTAGAGACAAACAGTTAGATGACGAGGATTTAGGAATATGAAATGATACTTGGGCATGTATTTCTGCATTAGAAGAAGAGATGGACATCAAACCCTTTTTCAGAGCTGTTCGAGATTTTTATATTGCTACTATTAAGAAAATGTTAAAGAAGTTTCCATTCAGTGACTCAATACTGAAAGATTTGGGGATAATAAATCCTGAACAGGTCTGCTCGTACAGTTTCAGCACTGTGGAAAAACTTGCTAAACGATTTCCTCAATTAGACTTGCATGAATCTGGTTCACTTGATCAGCTGAGAGAGGAATTCATGGACTTGAAACTTTCACCAAGTGATCATCCTTCCCTAGAGAAGCCAACATATAAATCTGCAGTTGGTTGGAAGCCAAGAACTGGTGCTTTTTGGTTCGAAGTGGAAATGAAAACTCTTGATGGACAGTTGAGGTTTCCTTCTCTCTACAAGCTGATGACAGGCTTGCTTTCAATACCTTCATCCAATGCAGACTCGGAGAGGGGCTTCTCCATCTTGAGAAGAATTCACACTGATCAACGTCCAACGTTGAAACAGTCCACTAGCATCTCTCTTATGACTCTCAAGTTCAACAGTGGTGTGGAATGCTGCCATGATTCTTCTTTCAGCGAAGAACTTCTTAAGAAGTGCAAGAAAGCTACCATAATATCACTCAACAAAGAGTAACTACTAATTTTAATTGTTATGCTTTTACATTTATTTGATGGGTGTGGTTTTGATGGGTGTGATTTGGGTGTGGTTAGCTATGATTTGGGTGTGGACAGGGGGTGTGGCAAGTGTCCTGGAACTGGTTTTCAAAAAATTGGAGCCTATGACATGTGGTTTGTATTTGTTCCAGTTTACTGCACGATAAACTGTGCAGTAAATTTACACCTGGCAAGTAGTGTGGTGCCTCTATAATGTGTCCTCTAGACGCATATTCTGCAAGTAGAGTGGTAGCTAATAGAGTGGAATGTAAATAAACCTTGAAATTATTGTATCATTTGATCTCTAATCTTTACACATTAGTAAAAGCCAGTATAGGCTGTTAGATATGTGTTGACACTAGTTGGGAGGCAGAGACTACTTTCGTCCTCTTCAGGAATGCAAATATCCTCTTTGTGTCGCTGATATTGACCAATTAGTTTTGTAAGGAATACCCCTATGATGCGTTTTTTTCGCGGAATTCTTGGGAAACAGTCGTAGGAGTCATCAGATCCTGTTTTTATTGTCTGATAAGGGCTATGCTCGTGGTAACTGCGGGTTTAGTTGCGAACTAGTGCCAGGTGGGACGTCGCGCCTCTGCATATACACATTAATTTCGATCCTGAAAAAAAATGACTAAACCGTTTTACAGTACTCTGCTGTGCTTCATACTATTTATATGTTGGCCTAAAGTATCCCTTTGTGGAAAGCCTTTCACCAGTATTAAAGCTAGTCAAGGTAAGTTGTACTTGTGTAAACGTGAACTCATGACTCTCTATTTTTTTTTACTTACAGAAACTATTGTAAATTATGAAGAAGTATTACCTAGCATAACTAAAGTAGAAAATGACAACGAAGTAAGTGGTCAATTATCTTTATATAACTATTTCAATGAACCTCTGTGAAACAGCCTTTTCCCCAGTATATGACTGTCAATATTGCAACTCAATCTGGTAATTTCACTCTGGAAATGAAAAAAAATCAGTAAGTAATCTTGCTAGCTAAAGTAGTTATTTTTTTAGTTCATAAAGTGGTACTCAAATGAAAAATCTTCTTTTTAAAATTTTTATACAGATTTTTTGAATATATCAACTTTAATGTGTATACTTTATCTTTCATAAAGCTAAACTTCCTTCAGTTATTTTTAGTGGAGTAATCTATAATTCTATATGAGCCTCTAATTTATGGTTATATTCCATTTTCCTACTCAATCAGCACCACATAACCTAAGGCACTTAAATAGAGTATGTAGCTACACCGTAGAGGAAGTGTTTCTAATATAAAAGTTATTAAGACTTATCTAAATGCAAAATTAAAAAAAAATACTTGATGTAACCAGAGTATGGGAAAGAGATTGCTATTTGTTTAAGACCATGAAGTAATACTCAAATTAATACTATTCTTTTTACAATTTCTATACAGATTTTTTTTTAATTTTTTTTGAATACTTTGACTTTAATCTTTACACTTACCTTTTCATTAACCTGAGATTGCTTCAGTTGTTCATAGTGGAGTATTCTATACTTCAATATGAGCCTAAAATGGTTATATTGCTATTTTCCTACTCATTCAGCAACACATAATATAAGTATTCTGTACAACCTAATGCATTTAAATAGAGTTGTAGCTACACAGAAAAAAAGCAATTCTAATATGAAAATTATTAAGTGCAAAGTAACCAGAGTATGGGAAAGTGGAAGTGTGTCGAACTCAAATTGCTGAAATAATTAAACTAAAACGATATTGTCCCCACAAAAATGTGAAGCATGAAATGTGTAAAAAGCATAGCAACTGCCCTTAAAACCCAGCACCACCCAGTGTAATGTTTCTAGTATTCCTGAGAGGATAGGATGACAATTCCTGACAAATAATTGTGTATTAGTGCAATGTGAAATTCACTTAGTAGTACAAAAATCTAACACTGAATAGGTGATAGTTTTCTCTAAACAAATACCTGCGATCTTCAGTACTTTAATAAACATGTGCAAAAAGTAATGACCTTACAATTAAAGGAGAACTAAAGACTAAGTTTCCTTGAAATAGAGTAATAATGATAAACTTGAAGGAAAATGCGTATACAATGTCTGTAAGAACACAAAGTTAAAGTAAGTATTATTACTTACATTCATGGCTGTGCACAAGCAATCGATTTTAGTTTTTTAAAATTTGTGGAAAAAAAAACCTTGATTATACAAAGTTCACATCTCACCATAGTGCTAAGTTTTAGTGAGAAATGTTGATATTGAAAGTATTTTGTCCAATATTTATGTACCATAAACTTACGAGACAATTCACTATGAACAAAGAACTTTGTGAACTAATCTTTTTGTACTGCATTTCTTCAATTTTTGCCAGCTTCATGGCAACAACTAGTTGTAAGGCCATTTATTATACCAAACTATTTATCATTTACGGATTTCATGTCAGAGAACTTCCAGTCAATATTAATTGATGAGAACAATTCTCAAACTAAAGATACAGTAAGTTAAAACTTTACAATGATCAAATTATCTTTCTTTTCACATACTTCTCAAAGAAAGCAGAAGATGTCAAAGTAACTGGCACATAGCCTTCAGAGTTGATATTCATTTACACGTGTTGTGCTAAAAACTAACAATTAATAACTAGCTATTGAGAACTTCATTATGACATGAGGCATAAACTCGAAATATATTTGTCTAAATTTTTTAACCATTGTATAGACAGAGTATCTAAATTGCTACTACAGTGGTATTGTAAAGGAACATCCTGAATGGACTGCCAGTTTGTCTTCCTGTGATAAACTTCTGTAAGTTATATTGAGTTAGTTACAATGTGTGAGCAATTTCTTAATATAGAGGCGAGTTTGGAGATCCTACAGACAAAGAAAGTTTCTTTCATTTAGAGCCTTTGGACAAACAAGATGGTACAGTACTTGATGAGGTATTACATTTTTCATGATCTTGCCAATGTTACTAGCAGGTTTATTTTGTTATTCCAGAGGACACCTTATGCATTATACAAGCAATCTCAATATGCTACCAAAAATAGAACATATGGTAAGAAAATTGTGCTAATTTTATGCTTTGTCAAAAACTAGATTTTGTAGCAGAAAAATATTCAAATGAATTTTGTTGTGCAATCACTAGTAATGTAAGTATAACAATAGAGAAATTAATTTCTTATAAATGTGACAGAGAAATAACAGTAGATGTCTCAGTAGTAATAGACTGACCATAGTTACCAACCATTTCTGTTTTGCCGGATTGCTCCCAAGTTTTGCTGGCATTATGGTCAATTTGTAGAATTCTCCTGGTTTTATATCATTTCCCCTAGCAGTCATACATAGAACTCCTCATCATAGTAAATGTATCATAAAACTATTCCTTAGGTCTGGGTCTGGCTCTATATAGTTATAAAAAAACTTGTAAATTTTTCATTAGAATGTGTCACAATGGAAAATTATTTGCCTAAAGATGTTACTTCACAACACAGGGTAAGTTTTATAGTATACACACAAGCATACAGCAGATTTAATTCTAAATTAATTGTGACTATAACGATTAGCCGAACTTAAACTAATTAGCTAAGTATTTATTTATTTGTGTGCTAGGCAGTTAATTGAAGCATTCATTGAATTTATCACATAGCAATGCCTTGGTGCTGATAGTAATGCACTCCAGTTGAATAATCATGCCGTATTGCCAATAATTAGGCACCATTTTGCAAAAAACAGTCCTTATGAAGTGCAGCAGTATGCCTACTGAGCACAGCTGGGCAGTGTGGAGATAATTTAATCTTTGTGCATGAGAGTAATAAAATTGAAATCTGTTCTGGTGTGCTGCCACAAAGAAATGGGAGAATTACATTGTTCATAGTTCATTTAGTAGGTAGTTACATTGTTCATGTTTTGCCACTGCTAAGTGTAACGGGGGTTGATCCTGTAATGATGGGATACCTTTAGTATACATTTACAGAAATACTCGCAATAAATTACATGTGAATAAATTGAAAAGTAAATAAGTGACAATAAATATTTACCCTTATTATGGGAATAAGAATATACACTAAACAGCTTCTAAGCCATTGTCATCATTGTACAGTGGTATAGTAAAACCCACAATAGTAGTGCGGCTATTTCCTGTAATATGAAAGGTTCTGAGGTAATATTTCATTTTCCTAAATTCCTGTAAATGAAATGATTTTGACTCAATGTTGCAGCAAACATTTTCAAGTAATGTTCAAATTAGGTTTCTACTATTAATTGATTGAACTATAAATGAAATTCAATGGTGCTAATCCTAGTAGATCGATCTAGTTATGGCAGACAAATATAATGTCAGTATCCAGCAATTGTTACACTACTAATAATTGATTCAGTCATTCTCGGCTTAAATAATTATAATAATAGCAAATTTTTCTCATACTAACAGCCAATATTGTTAATTAAACTAAACTTAAGTTTTAATTACAATATTAACTGTTAGAACTAGAGAATGTGCTACTATTACTAATAATTGTGATGTATTAGGTGCGTCGGGAAGCATCAACATATTATGTAGAGTTTGTAGCTGTGAATGATGATGCACAGGTAAGTATTATGACCTTGGTAAAAATAATAATGATTATATTCGATACAATGTATGTATAGTATACAGCATTTGGGCGTAATGCAACAGCCACAGTGCAAAGAACACTTGCAATAGCCAATGGAATGAATAATGTAAGTTATCAACTTAGTTAGCAATCATACAAGAATTACTGTGGCATGCCTAATCAGGTATCAATAAGTTGGTATATAGCTGGTGCAATGAAAATGATAGATGTAAATGCTGTCTTTCTTTAATGTGCAGTGTATACTCACCAATAGAATCTCCAATACTAGCACTTCATAAATACAGTACCATAAAGTAAACTACAGTAAGAGGCAAGAAATTATTTGATAATGTGATTAAAATGTGACATAGTAAGCATTACGCTCAGTGCAAAAGCTTGTGGTTGTACAACCAAAAAACAAAAGGCTAGCTTTTTCTGACAACTAACTCAAAACAAAAATTCCGCTAAATTGCCGCAATAAATATTTTACCTTATTCAGCAAAGAACAGTAAAATAATATGAAATTAGATACACTGTGAATGTTAGTAATTTATTTAGTAACAACACAACTTGACAAAAAAGTTAAAATAATTTATATTTATGATAGGGAGTACTTTTATATTTTTCTGTTTTTTTCTATTGCTATATACTTTAATACTACAGTTGTATATCCGAGGATTCGGCATCCGAGTTGTGCTCACTATGGTCATCACATTCACAGGTGGAAATCAATTCCCTGTGTTTTCGAACGCTTCCCTTCTTCTCGACTCTTTCACAAGATATGCTAACAATATCACTAGTGGTTTGGGTGGCCTCCCAAGAGACAACATCATGCTCCTCACGTAAGTCTATACAGTGCTAGTATATGCAGGAAGCAATTGATAAAAGTGCCAAAGTAAAATGGTAAGTGGTCAATGGTTGTGGGAGCAATTATTTTTTAAAGTGTTGTCTTTTGGTACCATTAGGAGTATATAGCTAAAGGGCAAGGAAAATTTTTCTCTCAAAATATATTCATAGGATCAGTCCTGCTGCACCAAAGATCCTGTAATGTCATTTGGTTTTAATTCTGACAAAGTAAGGAGAATATTTCTAAAGTACTCTTCCTATTAAGGTGGGTACTATTCAAATTGGTACAAATCAGAAGTAAAGGTGCAATTTGTTGATTAAAAAAGTTTGTTAAAAGTCCATTGCCAGATTATACAATTTGCACTGTTCATTCATACTCAAATTAGCCATCTGCTATAGCCTTTACCTCAACCATAGAAGAAATAGCATCAAGCTTTCTAGGTAAACTCTGTGATTAGCTTATCTATGAAATCTATAGAATAATTATGAAGTACAGATGAAGTTATTCAGTTTCCTACAAAGAAAGAAGCTTTAGGTTGTCAAGTATAGCTAAATATATATTTTTGAAAATTATGGAAATTGAAATGTATGGCCATTTGCGTTATAATCCCTACTATTATAGTGTGTGTACAACATATATATTACAATCTAAGTGTATAAAATATACAATATTATTATCTAGGGGGATAAATTTGGATGGTACCACTATTGGCATTGCCTTTATTCAAGGAATGTGCACTCCACTTTCAGTGGGAGTGACCCAAGATGGTGGAATGCCTCTAGCCACTGCCATCACGACTGCCACGCATGAAATGGGACACAATTTTAACATGAGGCATGATGATGAAGGTAATATTACTATATTAGTGGTGTGGTTGAACAGGATCAATCAAACTTCTATTGGTGAGGTAGGCTATCTAAAGAGGCCAATCTCTCTATAAGTGATCCTACAATGGGAATGTGCACAATATAGTTGGGCGGGTCCTGTGAAAATTATTTATTGCACTTACATATTCATTGGTATCTATATTATGATTTCTTTAAGTTTTGCAGTCATTGTACCTTCATTCATTGCCAGCATATACGACCTACTGATTTCAATCTACAGGCTTTTTAATACATTTTTGAGAAATAAATGGATCTTTACCTAAAGCTTATGTGTGGCACGCTGTGCATAACTTTCTTGTGTATACTTTATTTTCAATCCCATGGTAATGAGGCAAAACCCTTACGATACCAGTCTGTTATAAGTTTTCTAGTGTACATCTTTGCATAACATGATCTCATTCCTCCATTAGACCTGCACCTAGGTTAACCTTTAATCTCACCTAGCCTCAAAAATGTTTCTGAAATCAATACATAGTAACACATCATGAATATTATTAATACCCACTTTGAGACACAAGATATGTCCAAATGTGAGCTTCATATATGCCCTCTTTAAGAGTATGAGAGTCAGTGAGCTAGTACCAGTAACAGTAGTTTTGGAATTAGTGACAGTAGGACTTACTGAGAGGGTTATTTTATATAGACTTGATACATAAAGCAGACTTACGAATCTGTCCACACAGCACATTATAGTGGGATATGTGAGAATAGTTGCCTTTGTCACTACTGAGGTCCATTTTTTGCAGTGGCATCAGGAAAATACTGACTGATAAAAGCATCTCTTCTTGGTTCAGCCAATCAAAAATGGCAACAACATGATCAATAGCTTAAACTCTTGAACTAGAAAAGGGGTAAAGAAATTCTTGATCACATAACAACTATATTATGTTTAAGAACTTATAAATATTTTGAATAATAAAATCACTTGTATAACTAATTACTCTTTATTTTTGTGACTGATTCCATACAATGTTATATCATAAATAGTATGACTATTATTTATATTTAGGCAGAGCATGTAGCTGTCCTGATTCTGCTTGCATTATGGCTGCCTTTGTCTCCTGGCCTCCTGCTACTCATTTCAGTAACTGCAGTGCCTCTGATCTTAGTATGATAACAGACCAGCTAACATGTCTACTCAATGTCCCTACATCATCCCCGGCTGGACCTCGATGTGGGAATGGAATAGTAGAAGACAACGAGGCTTGTGACTGTGGAGAACCTGGTTTTTGTACCAATCTTTGTTGTAATGCTACGACCTGTCAACTCACAGCTGGGGCTCAATGTGCTCAAGGAATGTGCTGCAATACAACCACATGCCAGATACTAGCTGGTGGGACAGTATGTCGTGCAGGCACTGGAGAATGTGATATCAGTGAGTTCTGTTCAGGATCCTCTAATGAGTGCCCACCAGATGTCTTCAGAATGAATGGCAGTCCATGTGCATCATACAATGGCTATTGCTTCAATGGAACTTGCCCAACACATGATGCTCAATGCATGGCATCCTTTTGTAAGTGAATCTCTAGTTGTTTAACACTAGTTATGTGTATAGTTATCTAAATCATTTAATGCTTCTGTTTATCCTTCAGCTACCAGAGCAGCTATCATCTGTCTTCAGTTTAATACAGGTGGCACCTTTGCCAGTAATTGTGGACATGACAACACTAACTACTTACCATGTTTGATGAGGTAAATATGCTTGCTTTACTTAGGAGTTGCTACATTCAATGGAAGCTAAAGTAGAATAAATTCAAATCAAACACAATAATAATACACATTACCTTTCAGTTCATTATTGCAATACTTTATTAGTTTTTAAAGTAAATTGACATGGAAAATGAGTGTATGTGCACACACACATGAATACATATACACATACACACACATACGTGCAAGCATATAATTAATTGGACTATTGTATCAAAAGAAGCACCATAGTGCACACTAGCTGTTACAAAATCATCTTAGATCAAAAGATTGATTAATAGGCTATTCTAATCAGAATCAGATATCAATATTGCTTGTGCTATGAAAACAGTAGATGTAAATGCTGCCTTCATAAGAGAAGAAGCTGAACAGGCCAGAGACCACTCCCTGGTATATATTTTCAACACAAAACTCCAACTTCAGCACTCGGTAACTTCCCAACATAGAACAAAACAACACTGGGAAGCAAGAACTACTTTGGAAACATGATTACGACGTGATATTTGGGGGAGTTACCCAAAAAAGCTAGTACCAAAATGAAACTGATAGCTTTGTTGTTGTTTTTCATAAATCAGCCCAAAGTTAAATAAAGTAGCACAACAAATGGTCTCAACTCGTTGTTTAGAGTAAGTTCATACATAAATCAACAGTTAATTGTCAGTAATCTCCAAAATCAGAGTGTGATTGACAAATAGACAAACGGAAAAATTATTACAACTCTTTCATGCATGTGCACTGAAGGTTAATGAAAAAACACAGGGCAATTTAATGGCATTGTAAGCTATGCTGAAATGTACTTTTGAGCCAGATTTTTTTCAGTTTAGTGCTATTTTTAAAACTACATTTGCATAGTTATCAACCAATCTACCCAAATTTTGCAATCATTCCTAATATTTATTGTCAGCCCAAGATTCATAATGTCAAAAAAGAATATGTGGTATCTATTTCAAAAATCTAGTTATATCAGTTAGAACTACAAAATAAATTGTATTGCCTACTGTTATTATATTAAGGATGGAATGGAGTATAGCTTAAACTAAGTAATTATTGAACAGTTGCAAGTAGAACATACGAAAGACATTCCAGTGAATAACTGGTGATAAAATTGATAAGTTGTTTGAATTAGGTCATAATAATCTATGGTTTACTGGAAATTACTTTCTGCTCGGAAACATTGGAATGACAAACTCGTAAATAGCTGTGGACACACTGGCTTTAACTAGGGCTCCAAATGTTGATAGATGTTCACCTTAAGGAATAAAAGTGGTCATTATTTTTTCAAATGGAACGTTAGGGCAAAATCTAGGATATATATATAACAGTATAATATTTAATAATTTGTTATAGTATTTATGCAATAATACACTTGTGTGTCAGTAATGACCATGACAATGACGATAATGACAGACAATGATGACAACATTGAGTATTTGTGTGTAATTCATTAACTGAACAGAGTAGTACAGCATCGTCATTTACTGGATAGGTATACAAGTTACATTGACCCACACTTTAGCACTTAATACGGGAGGTTTTTGGTGCATCCATTAGTGCAATAGATACTCCAGTCAGTACACCAACTTTTACACAAGTTATTAGCATACTAGCTTGTTCCTCTCTGTGATGGTGGTCGGCTGCCACACGGGTTCTTTGCCAGTCGCAGAGGGTCTAGTTGTCTGAATTCTCAATAAGTAGGTTAATGTAATTCAAATGGTTCAAATAATTCACATAAATCAATGAGTGCAGCCATTCTAACAATTGCTAGACTGAACTGCATTGAGTCTAGGTAAAGGAATCAGTTAAAACACACAAACATGTAGATGTGTAAATTTAATGGTAAACAATTAATTAATTAGTCAGAGTTCAGTGTCAACAACGATTAAGTTTGAATGGGATCCGCTGTGGGTTCTTCAATAATCCAATTATCCCTGACACTCTCTTTATGATAAGATGTACAGGCTGTGACAAACACTAAAGAGGTGAGTGTTTGGTTCACTCCTACTATTAATGCCAAGAATGGTAAGTATTTATTCACCAGTTGCCATACGTTAGTGGCAATAACAATATGTGTATAAGTAGACACTAGACCTTCATTCCAAGATGCTAGTGTGCAGTGTGACTTCTCAGAATTACTGACCTCGACTCCCGTCAAGAAATTTGTGGTTCCACCTAATCCATTCATGGATAAAGACGGTAGCCACTCTTCCATATGTGATTGCTATAGTCCATCATTCCAGAGTAGCCAGCCATCTCAGTCAGATGAGATAGGTAATGAAGTTGATGGGCCATTGCTATGAACCTGCGCTTATGGCTGCTCTTTATGACTTGCAAGAGTATTGTGGCTCTTCTATTAGCAATATAACAAAAACAACATTTGGTTCTCTACTTCAGGTGTCCATGCTTTGTACAAACTGTCTAAATAGTTGTGTATGGAACAGTCCACCATTAATAAAAAATAACTACAGCAGGTAATATTTTGACATTAGCTGATATTCTATATTGTGGCAGTCTTCCTGTCAATGGTATACGTATGTTTGAAATTCTGAATTATCCAATGATTTGTAATAGAACTTTTTTTGATCATCAAAAAATATATAATTTGGAGATTTCAAAAGGATAGTGCTCTGAATCAGCTAAATCTTATGAAGGATGGCCTAGCATATGGAGGTGATGGAAAAAATGATAGGCCATGAATCTTATTGCCTCTATGTAATGCAGTAATGCTAGAATCTCATTCATGTTTTTATACTTACTCATGAGATGGAATCAGTACCATACCAATGCCTGTACTCAAAAATGCATAAAAAACTTATGTCATATGGTCCTTGTCTTCAGGCATTAAATCGGTATTAATCCTTCGTGAACTAGTACTACATAACCACAAGGCTTCATTTCATTCTACTAAGCATGACCCATCTATATTTTATCAGAAATTTCATAATGGTATTTGAAGTGCCAGTATAAAAGAGAAATACTGCAATTATTTATTGGACCAATTTGGCTTACCAACCAATCTCATATTTCCCTGATGGTTTTGTGCACGGTGCTCCCTTCTTGTGTAGGGCTACAACTACATATTTAACATTTTTATGACTAGATAATGATGTAGTATTCAATTACACACCATTTTCAATATTTCAATATCTATAGTGACCTTTACCAAATTTGAATAGCAAAGTATGACTTGTAGGTGTTGTCACTATAAGAAAACTTAATGCTGGCTAGGCAATGAACAAGGATTAATTTCATGAGGCTCATATTTTTTAATCACATTCATAGTTGTTCACCAAAGAATGCTCTGTTAAATTCCTTGTAATCAAATTGTTATATGTATCGCATATAACTAACTCAAGACTAAGATCAAACTAGAGTCATCATTAATCTGGAGCTTTCGTGTATAAAATTAAATCTTTGTTTCCAAGCCTGTATCTACTCTTGTATTACACATAGCTAAATACTGTCATAGTTACTGTCTTATATTGCTTTTATATAAAGTGAATATAGATCAACGTAACGTATTTTGTGTAATGTATAACTAATTAAAGGTAATCTTAGATATGAGGATCACAATTAATATTTACTAGAATCTCTAACTGACATAACCCGTGTGTGTGTCTGCTTTATCCACAGCTCATGACGTCAGCATTTCTACTCAATCTGGTAACATCACCCTGGAGATAAAATTAAATGAGTGAGTTGCTTTTTTTAATGTGTCAATATTTGTTTATTTAAGACCTTTTATTATGAGTGATATTTGCACCAAAATAAACTTGCACAAGTGATTGAGCTATTATTATATATATATATTATATATATATTATAATATATATAATATTCATTAATTAATTTATTTATTTCATGCTACATATCTTCACAATGTTATTTTCACTCACCTCTGGCTCATGAAAATAAATTAGCCGGCTGATCTTGAATTATTTCGCTATATCACACTCTGACTCGTGTAAAAAGTACCATATATAATATCTATCTATCTATCTATCTATCTATCTATCTATATACATATAATGCATTTTGAACTTTCAATGTAGGCCATAAATGTAACATCTGACTGTAAAAAGTACTAATATAATATAATATCTATCTATCTATCTATCTATCTATCTATATACATATATTGCATTTTGAACTTTCAATGTAGGCCATAAATGTAACATCTGACTATGTAAAAAGTACTAATATAATATAATATCTATCTATCTATCTATCTATATATCTATCTATCTATATACATATATTTCATTTTGAACTTTCAATGTAGGCCATAAATGTAAAATATACATTGGTTATTATTTCGTTCATAACATTTGCTACTCAATTATTCTGACTTAGCAGAAGATACCATAAACATAGCTATGAATGGTAGGTAAATTTCTTGGCATTAAGAATGTTCTGATCTGCAATGGATATAACTGGACATTTAAAATTTTACTTGTTCTCTACAATAATATTTATTATTTTCATGATATTAGCCATTACAGTATTATGAAAGTATTAAGTATTTTTTTGGTAAAACAAACTGCTTTTGAGTTACTTTTCAAGCACTTTTCTTAGTCACATAGTCATTAAGTATTACAGGCTAAAGGAATTGAGATACAAGATATTTAGTTTTATTGATGAGTTCCTTATACTATGTGATATCTTCACAAGCATCTAAATCTTTAACAGTCTTTGCAATTGCAAGTTCATGTATTGTGTCTCCAAAAAAGACTTGTCCATTAGAGTTCATTTCATTAAAAAGTATGCATGCAAGATTAAACAAATTATAACTACATTATAAGTAGCAAGCAGTTCTGAGTTACATGTGTAGGTAAGTTTAAAGTATAAGGAAAGAAATACTATCAATGCACACTAACTAAGACTTAACGCTTAAAGACATGAGAATACTGAGTGAAAATATTCTGGTCAATATAGATCATTCGGAGTGAGACCATCCACTGGTATAATGAACCCTGGGCTAGTAGATGATGGTACCGGATGTGGTACAGGTAGGATATGCATTGATCAGGAATGTCGCAACTTGTCCTTAAAGCATCCCGTACAATGGATTAATTTGCTCAGGAAACACTTCAGGAGTGAGTGCGATCTCAATTTTATTCTATGAGATTATTATATATGCTAAGTCTTTTTTATGTTATTCGAATATATTTTGCTTACTAGATATGTAACAGTCTTGGACAGTGTTCTTGTCTCCCTAGATTCACTGGACTATTATATAACTCTGGTAAGTTGAGATAATAAGACTTATCTGAGACAGTTCATATGTTACACATTATACAGACTAATCACAATAACTATATAATATAACCTAGGAGGAAAAGGCTTGAAAATTCGCACCACATTCAAATCAAGTTGTCACATTTGCTGTTCATCACAAATGAACACATAATCTAAAGATACTGTACCCTATGGTAATTACTTTGTCTTTGTTAGATTAAATATTGCGTAAATGAATTCATATGCCTTTTTTTTTAGATATTTTACAAAGAGAAAGTGACTGGAATATCCTTTAAAGAAGTTGGATTGCAGCCTATTTGTTATTAAAAACTAATATAATAGCATTGAATTTTACCTTTCAGTAACCACCATGTTATATACTTCAACCATTACAAGTACTTAAAATATACTAGAAAAAATACTTTTTGATTATTATCATTGCTAACAATTTTAGTTATCAACTGACAATGAGATTAATAGTCACTCAATTAGGCTCAAATTATGATCTGTATGGAGCAAATAATTTCTTGCTGCCCGTGATAGTTTTGCTTCATATTCTCAGTGGTTTACCGGAGTGCTGGAATTGGAGTTCCCTATTGTGGGTCTGCCCAGGAAGGAGAAAGACAGAGATGAGAAGACGAAGGGAGATAAAGAGAAGAAGACAGAGAAGCACAGAGATGTGGGTGGAGTCTAGCCCTACCCACATGAACTCAGAACTTGTTTATGTTATGTTATTTTGTTCATGTAATTGTATCAGCCTTTCTTTAATTGTATCAGCCTTTCATTTAATTGTACCAGTCCTTAGAGAGTTTTTGTAAGTCATGTGTTTAAGTGTCAATTAGCGGTGCGTGTGTGTGTGCCTGCTCTGCAGTGCGAACTAAACGCTGCAGAGCAGGAAGTATAGATCGTGTACGTCATTGTGGGTCATAATAGGTGGAGTTTCATGTTCGTATTTAAGTTAAGTTTTATGTCACGTGTATCAGTTCTTGCATGCCTTACTTTTATTAAAAGCTGAATCTTTGTCAGTTGGGCTGTGAGAACTCTGGTGGCAGCGGACCTGCGTTGTGAGAGCAGCGCAAGAAACCCAACCCCACAATTGGAGGCAGCGGTGTGGAGTGTCGATTTAAAACTCGCCCTCTTCCACATCTTCGAAAGTGTGCCGTGCTACTGATCTACCTGACTGTCTTGAACTGTCGTCTCCGGATGTGGGTCTGCCCAGGAAGGAGAAAGACAGAGATGAGAAGACGAAGGGAGATAAAGAGAAGAAGACAGAGCACAGAGATGTGGGTGGAGTCTAGCCCTACCCACATGAACTCAGAACTTGTTTATGTTATGTTATTTTGTTCATGTAATTGTATCAGCCTTTCTTTAATTGTATCAGCCTTTCATTTAATTGTACCAGTCCTTAGAGAGTTTTTGTAAGTCATGTGTTTGAGTGTCAATTAGCGGTGCGTGTGTGTGCCTGCTCTGCAGTGCGAACTAAACGCTGCAGAGCAGGAAGTATAGATCGTGTACGTCATTGTGGGTCATAATAGGTGGAGTTTCATGTTCGTATTTAAGTTAAGTTTTATGTCACGTGTATCAGTTCTTGCATGCCTTACTTTTATTAAAAGCTGAATCTTTGTCAGTTGGGCTGTGAGAACTCTGGTGGCAGCGGACCTGCGTTGTGAGAGCAGCGCAAGAAACCCAACCCCACACCTATCATTAGCACAGATTGAATTGTGCACCACTGGTTATACTACAACCACTAATACAAATTATTTTAAAAAAATATCTCACATAAAATAGGAATTTTATGTTAGGTCATATTATATTTTGTTATTTTTATTACAATCTTGAAACACGTAACTAGGGGTGTCAATTTAAATGGTTCAACTATTGGTATCGCTTTCATTGGATCAATGTGCACTCCAAATTCAATCGGAGTGACCCAAGATGGTGGATTCCCTCTGGCCACAGTTATAACTATTGCTGCACATGAAATTGGAAACAACTTTAACATGAGGCATGATAATGAAAGAGGTAAGGAGTACCTTGTAATCATTGTAATGTTTGTACGTGGTATCAATACAAGGGGATCAGTTGAGAAGAAAAATTATCAAAATAGTTATTGGGAGCAGAGAATAAAGTAAGAATAAAATGGTCCAATGTGTTGTAATGGATGTTCTACAATGCTATATGCCCATACATAGAAAAAATATTAAAACTATTAGAGAAGTTAAATTCTATGTAGAGTAATAATTTTTTGAGTTTAATTCTTTGATTTAATCAGATATAGTCTATTGTGACTAGGATCAGTCGCATTCATCATTCTTTAAAAATGTATACACATATTATTGAATTTAGGCAGAGTATGTAGCTGCCCTGATCCTACCTGCATTATGGCTTCTTCACTCTCCTCACCTCCTGCTACTCGTTTTAGTAACTGCAGTGCCTCAGATCTTAGTATGATAACAGACCAGCTCACTTGCCTACTCAATGTCCCTAGAGTATCCCAGGGTGGACCTCGGTGTGGGAATGGAATAGTAGAAGACAACGAGGCCTGTGACTGTGGAGAACCTGGTTTTTGTACAAATCTTTGCTGTAATGTTACCACCTGTCAACTCACAACTGGAGCTCAATGTTCTCAAGGGAAGTGCTGCAATAATAGTACATGCCAGACTGTTGGCACAGAGTGTCGTGCAAGAAATGGAGAATGTGATGTCAGTGAGTTCTGTACAGGATCCTCTAATGAGTGCCCACCAGATGTCTTCAGAATGAATGGCATTCCATGTGCATCAGACCTCACTTTAATTGCTGCCTAATGTTGCGGTAAATTTTTTTAAATTTAATCCCAACTGCTGCCAGTGGTAGCTTTAGCTTGATTTGGGGGAATATCTATATCCTATACCCTATTTTTCCTGCACGAAGGAAAGAATTGCCCTCCTCTGTTCTGCACACAACACTTGCAAAACTTCTTCCAACCTTTCCATATCGCAGCAACCACACAGCTGACTTACCTACGCGCTGTGGAGAGCAACCGCTATATCATTTCAATTAGCAATAAATTAAATAGTTTGAGGTTGGTCATGTGATTGGTATAATCTGATTGGCTCTACGTACATTCCTGTAGAGATCCTTAAAACCCTAAGTCAGTCCCCAGACCATTTCCCAACGAAGCGGTATGGTAAAGGGTCTGGCATGCGAGACTACAGATAGTGAACAACAGATGGAGAACCAAACTGGTGGGGCGTTCTACTAAAAAGACCAGATTAAAAGCGGTCTATTCTACCTACTGTGTCCCAAGAAATATTCTGACATTCACAGGATTCAGCAGTATATCACTGTTATCTTGTAGCTAAAGTTATTAGACTTTCTTGTTAAATAAAATTATCAATTGTTCGTTTATTTATAATATTATATGAAAATTGATGAGATGATAGAATGATATTACATCAATGTATGATGATAGTACACATTATAAAAATATACTTGTGATCTGAGTTGAAGGTGGAGTGCAGCCTGAGTTGGTCCTAATCCTAATAATAAATGGCATCTAGTAGAATTGGCATAAACACAGCTGTGACAAGCACACAATTTAACTGCAAAAACCTAAGTGTGGCTGTTGCTAGCTAAATGATAGCTATATCACTCTGAAAATTATATTGGCTATACGGCATTTGTTACTGAGCAGGTAGAAAAATAATCTTACCAACATCCTATCAGGTGGTCCTGTACCCTCAGCGATAACAGGACACTCTGTCTATCCTGTTTCCACGCTCGCAACCTAAGCTAATCGTGATACAAAGCAAATGCAGCAATCGGAGAAGGAGCCGGTCATTGTTTACAAAATTCTTAAGACAGTCCGCGTGATCAATGGAGTCGTACCGCGTGACTAAGTTTTGGGCTGGAAACCTGTGGATTTTTTTATTCCCATAGACTTTTGTATTGAGTTTTGGAATAGCACTTTCTCTCTTGTTTTGAAGTATACTGAGGAAATATTTTTAACCACTTCGGCAAGAGCTTTCTAATGGTGCAAACCCCAGATGGGTAGCTGCTTCCATTCAAAAGTTATTCAAGTTATTTTTCTGGCCAACTCAACTTGTGCATACTATAGATAGCTGACACCATGTGAAGTTCAATGTGTTTATGGCCAATTTATTATCATAAAAATTGTGGGTCTGGCCTCCGAGAAAATTTCAGAGGAATTGTCGTGCGTGTGTTTGTTTGATTTGTGCCCCGGTATGTGAACCCGATGTTTCTATCTTTTTGTGTGAGTGCATGCGTGGCCTAGTACAAATACCAAAGCCACGCATGCGCACAGTTAGTTCAGTAAAGACATCAAGTAGACCGAGTTAAAATCCTCTTGTGCTACCATTGCTACACGAGCTCCAGCGACCCCTAGCGCTATAAAGGGACTGGATAACTTGCGAGTAGCAGCGGCATGCTTCTGAATTCTGGTGGCAGCGTACCTTCCCGGAACCTGTTGACGACCCAGAAGCTTCACCGCCACTTCGGTTGACGACCATTGTTCCTTCCCCATTCCCCCAGCAACAACCACAAAAATAGCCTTACCAAATTGCATCAACTACAGAAAATTTGCAAACATTATTGATGAAGCGGTTTAATGGTATGATTCAAGTGTGGTGAGTGAATTTTTTTGTCATACACACAACAGAATGAAGCTGACAGATTTCTTTTAATTTCCAATAGCAGGAAAAGTCTGCTTTGTGATTTCGAGGTCAGAGTTTAACCTTTGCTAAATATCATGAAGACATACAATAAAGGATATACATGTATTAATGTTATAATTCTTGAAGAGCTTCAGTTGACAGAATTGCATTCCAAGTAGGTGCCTGCTACCAGGATTATTCAAGTACAACACATAAATGACTTCAGTTACACTTCTATCACTGGGTTTCTAAGCCAGTTAGATCTAAGCAAGATGATGAAACCTGAGATAAGAAATGTGTTAATCTTCAAAGTGCATTACTAATTTGTAAGAGGTCAGTCTCAGGTTACAGTGACTTAGGTACATGGGAATGATATGAATTAATAAACCAGCCATAGGTTTCCAACTTAAGCAGTGGTGGCCTACTTCTGTATAGAACTCTTATTAATAATTCGTTGAACTCACTTCTATCGTTGCAGAAGACATACCATGATGAAACATTTCCACAATTGAAAGAAAAAATAAAACACAATTGTTAACCTGTGTTGTGAATGACATAGCACAAAGAAACCTTATGCATAACTGAGAGAAGAAGTGCTAAGTGTTTCAACAAAGTAAATTCTTTTAATGAATCCATTAGCAAAGTATGTTACCTCTTCTCAATTAATCATGAAAAAGAATGCTTATTACAACTTTTATTATACATAACAGCTTCTTGCTTCACCTCTTGACTTCAACATTTTTATTTTGCTGCCAAGTTGAAAGTGTGACTCTGCCTTCTGTGTGCAGCTTTTGGAGCAAACAAATGTAAAACTTCGAAGTCTTGCTTTACTGGCATACAGCTTCTACAAACTTTGACTACTCCAAACAATTTCATTTCTGACTGTGGAGTGAGACAAAATTCACAAAATTGCTTGCTTCAATTTTGTTTGAACAGCAATATAGAAAAAAAAAGCTAGAATACCTCTAAAAAAGTAAACAAACCTAAGCTAAGAAAAAAATTAATTGCTGCTAATTACACACTGAAGTATTCAGCTGAGAATATTGGAGTACATAGATACTTCTTATATGAGCTATACCGACCGTTAAATCATACACATAAGTATATACAATTTATACCCAAAACTAAAGTTTTGTACGTAAAATTATTACAGGATGGTGACACTCCAGCCACACAATCATTGGGAGGAGATAGAACATAGCCAGATGCTCACTGAGAAAATCTACCTGCTACTTGGAGTATCATACTGCATTGATTTTTATTTTTACTAGAACTAGCTACATAGCAAAATATCCTTAGAAGGGGGGGGGGGGCAAATCAGCAACTACTTCTTCCTTTCCTTGGTGCCTCTATGATGTGTCCTCTAGGCACATATTCTTGCAAGTAGAGTGGTAATAGAGAGGAACGTAAGCAAACCTTGCAAATTTTGTATCATTTAATCTATAATCTTGGCAGATTTTGTAGCAAGCTGAAGCCAGTATAGGCTGTTAGATGTGTGTTGACACTAGTTGAGTGGAGGACATTACTTTCATCTTCAGGAATGCAAATATCCGCCTTGTGTTGTTGAAAAGATATATTTTGACCAATTAATTCTGTAAGAGATACACACCTTTTATGTCTTCGTGGAATCTAGAGGAAACGGTCGCAAGAGTCACCACATCCTCGTTATTGTCCGATAGGGATTGCGCTCGCTGGACTGCAGTTTAGTCGCGAGGAGTACTAGTGTTGGGCCAGACAACGCACCGCTGCAATCGCACTAACTTCGATCTTAGAAGAAAATGACTCAACTGTTTCACAGTACTCTGTGGTGCTTCGTACTATTTATATATTGTGCTGAAATGTCCCATTGTGGAGAGCCTTTCACCAGTATTAAAGCTTGTCAAGGTAGAATGAACTGGTAAAAACCAGAACAGTGCATAATAATGACTCCCAATTTTACTTACAGAAACTATTGTAAATTATGAAGAAGTATTGCCTAGCATAACTAAAGGAGTAAATGACAACAATGTAAGTGGTCAATTTTCTTTACTATAAGTAATTCAATAAACCTCTGTGTGCCAGCCTTATCCCCAGCATATGACTGTCAATATCGTAACTCAATCTGGTGATTTCACACTGGAAGTGGAAAAAAATCGGTAAGTAATCAAGCTAATAATAAAATCTTGTATTTTTAAGTCCATAAAGAACTACTCAAATTAAAATCATTCATTTTACAATTTCTATACATATGATTTTTAATTTGTTAAAATACTTTGACATTAATGTTTATGTGCAAAGTAACCTGAGTATGGGGAAGTGGAAGCTTGTCAAACTCTAATTGCTGTGATAATTTAATTTAAAACCATATGTTCCATCAAATATCTGCAGCATGTAATGTGTAAACCATAGCAACTGAACATAAAAGCCAGCACTACCCAGTGTAATGTTTATAATATTCCTGAGGATTGGGTGACAATTCCTGATAAATATGTGTATTAGTGCAAAGCGTAATGCGCTTAGTAGCAGAAAATCAAACACTGAGTAGGAATGTAAGTTTAATAAAAAAAAAATTAACTAATACATGCGATCATCAGTACTTTGATAATCATAGTGCTAAAAGTAATGACGTTACAATTCAAGGAGAACTAAAGACAAGTTTCCTTGAAGTAAAGTATTAATGATAAACTTGATAGCAATTACGTATACATAGTCTGTAAGAACACAAAGTTAAACTACCTAAACTACTTAACCTACATTCATGGCTGTACACAGACAAGCAATAGATTTTTTTTTAATTGTTGGAAAAAAACTTGATTATATATGAAGCACATATCTCAACATGGTGTTATATTAAAATAAGAAATGTTGGTATTGAGAGTAAATACTATAGTTTCATCCAAGAACTCACTATGAACAAAGCACTTTGTGAACACATCTTTTTGTACTGCATTCCTTAATTTTTGCCAGCCACATAGCAACAACTAGCTGTAAGGCCATTTATTATACCTATCTATTTATCATTTAGGGATTTCATGTCAGAAAATTTCCAGTCAATATTTATTGATGAGAACAATTCTCAAACTAAAGATACAGTAAGTTAAAACTTTACAACAATCATATTGTCTTTCTTTTCACATACTTCTCAAAGAAAGCAGATGATGTTAAATAACCTCCTACAGAGTTGATTTTCATTTACATGTGTGTTGTGCAAACAACTAACAATTAATAATTATTGAGAATTTCATTATTACATGAGGTATAAACTCGAATTATAGCTACTTTGTTTACATTGTTTTATAATATAGACTGAGTATCTAAATTGCTACTACAGTGGTATAGTAAAGGAACATCCTGAATGGACTGCCAGTTTGTCTTCCTGTCATGGATTACAGTAAGCTACATTGAGTTTGTTACTATGTGCGAGCAATTTTTTAATAATTTATATGTAGAGCCGAGTTTGGAGATCCTACGGACGAACACAATTACTTTCATTTAGAGCCTTTGCTCACACACAAAGTTGATACAGTATTAGATGAGGTAATGCATATTTTTCATGATCTTGCCAATGCTACTAGCAGGTTTATTATGTTTGTTTTTTCTAGATGATACCTCATGCATTATACAAGCAATCTGAATATGCTACCAAAAATAGAACATATGGTAAGAAAATTTGCTAATTTTATATTATGTTAAAAAACTTGATTTTGTAGCAGAAAAATATTTTGTTGTGCAATCATTTAGTAGTGTAAGTATAACAATGGAGAAATTTCTTATAAATGTGACAAAGAAATATGACTAGATGTGCTTCTCAGTAGTATTAAACAGACCATAATTAGCAACCATTTCTGTTTTGTCTCGTATTGCTCCCAAGTTTTGTTGGCAATTTTCAGATTATGGTCAATTTGTAGAATTCTCCTTGTTCTGATTCAAAGAATTGATCATCAAATCCTGTCAATTCTTGCCTGTTCGGGACCAGTCACTATCCACATTTGGGAAGCAGAAGGATTCTCAGATAGTTTTACTGTTCTACCAGATCCCTTCACAAGTTCAAGTTTCCCCTACCAGTTATACCCGTATAGAACTCCTCATTGTAGTAAATATGTCATAAAACTATTCCTTAGGTCTGGCTCCACAGAATCTTCCTCATTGATTGATGGTGACTTGTGAAAATCTTTTCTCCTTACTGTTATCAGTCCAAAGATTAATTATTCCTTTATTAGGTACATCGCCAAATGTGGTCTGTATTCATTTGGTTTTCTTGAAAGTGACTTGAACTTTTGTCAACAGCCACAAGTGTATTATACACATTATTTAAGCTAATTTTATAGTATGTGCTTAAACAATTAGGCATAATAAGTGCAATTATAATCAAATATAAAATATTCAAGGAGAACTTCAAATACATTTTTATTCGGAGAAGCCATAATGCAGAGTAGGTGCATGCAATAATTGTTGAGACAGGAAATAATAGTTGGACTTATATTGCCCAAATTTGTGTGTTTGCAAATAATTGGCAAGGGTATGTAACTGTTAATTTATTTGCCTCTCACATGTGCCCTATGGCATCAAACATTACAAAGCATAGTGATTAGAATAGATATAATATTGCTATCAAAGCATCCATTAAGAAGTCAACAATTTTGAATATCATTGTCAACAACTTGTGAATTTGTTATTAGGCTGTGAAACAATGGAAAATTATTTGCATAATGATATCACTTCACAACACAGGGTAAGTTTTATATCATACATAAGAGCCTATAGCAGATTAAATTCTGACTTATAGTGGTGATTAGCCGAACTTAAACTATGTGTAATTAGTTGAGTATGTATTTATTGTGTGCATGGCAGTTAATTGAAGCAATCATTGAATTGATCACATAGCAATGCCTTGCTGCTGATAGTATAAGTACACTCCAGTTGAATAATCACGCCGTATCTACCCCAAAAATCAGGCCTGATTTTTCAATAAATAGTGCTTATGAAATGCAGTTATGCCTTTGCGAGCACAGCTGGGCAGTGTGGAGAGTATAACATTAAAATCTGTTCTGGCGTACTGCCTCAAAGGAATGGGAGAATTACATTGTTCATAGTTCATTTAATAGCTAGCTACCTTGTTCATGTTTTTCCACTGAGGGGTCACGTGGGTTGATCCTGTAATGATGGGCTACTTTAAGTATACATCAGTGGTGGAGGAAGCAACTTTTCATTGGTCGGGCTAATTCGTACTTCTGAATTTTCTACTTACATTATATGCTGTAAAATAAAATTTTATTTTACAGCATATAATGTATTTTTATGAAGCAAAACCCTTTACCCAATAATTTCTTCGTAGCACCTGAGTAATTGTTTGGCTAAGGTAAACTGTTGGACAGCAGCCTGCAGTTGCTCGACTATCTAGCCCAGCCCCCTCCCTTAGCACGTGCATGTTAAATTCATTCAGTCTGTGCAGAAGACTTGGTTTCCCAAAAATTGAAATGTAAGAGATAAATAATTATATGCTGTAGCATGCTCAAATTAATGTCTGTTTGAACGACGATTTAAGACTTTTTATTGTGCTTTTTTTTTTTATTTAGGGCTGATTTTTTGAGAAAACATAAATGTATCAGTTCAGTGTAGCACTAGGTTTGTGGGTATTGCTCCCTTTTATCATGTCTAACAAAGTGCTTGAATTGGAGTTTCGCATTGGAACTAGCTATCAGTTAATGTCCCTTGCAGGTTTAGCTTCCTTGTGAAGACATCATTTATATACATCTTTCGTTATCATTCCTGATGGGTCTGATGAATGATATCTATAATGTATAGTAGCACTGAGGGTTTGATGAATGATAGCTATAATGTATAGTAGCACTGAGGGTTTGATGAATGATAGCTATAATGTATAGTAGCACAGAGGGCTTGATGAATGATAGCTATAATGTAGAGTAGCACTGAGGGTTTGTACCTGTAGCTATAATGTATAGTAGCACTGAGGGTTTGTACCTGTATCTATAGTGTATAGTAGCACTGAGGGTTTGATGAATGATAGCTATAATGTAGAGTAGCACTGAGGGTTTGATGAATGATATAGCTATAATGTATAGTAGCACTGAGGATTTGATGAATGATAGCTATAATGTATAGTAGCACTGAGGGTTTGATGAATGATAGCTATAATGTATAGTAGCACTGAGGGTTTGTACCTGTAGCTATAATGTATAGTAGCACTGAGGGTTTGTACCTGTATCTATAGTGTATAGTAGCACTGAGGGTTTGTACCTGTAGTGCTTCATTTAGTACAGTACATGAGCTAATCTATTCAGGTGATAAAATTGTGTGGGCGTAATAGCTTCCTCGTGGCTGAGAAAGTTTATCTGAAGTCAATGGTTTGAAACATTAGCAATTGGAGAGCATAGAAAAATAAAAAGTGAAATAACTAGATCTAAAACAAACAAACAAACAAACTGAAGATGTAATTAAATTTAAATTTTAAGGACATAATGCGAGTCCTGTGTCCTTATTTGGAGGTATTCTACATGTGGGCCTATATTGGGGGGTGGGTGTGGTTTAGTTTGATGGGTGTGTTCCCTGATACTGTTGTTTCTCATTTATTTTACATTCCATTTTGAAAGTTTTTATTTTGTCATAACTGGAAGCTGTCTGTCTGCGATCTCCATCATAACTTTGTATGTGTGTGTGTGTGCATGCATATATATGTGTGTGTTTGTGTGTGTGTGTGTGTGTCATTACAATATGGTACACCCTTATGTGGATAGGAAGGTGTGTCCACTGCCCCCAGGGCTTCTTCATATTTCTACGAATTAAGCGTATAATAAATGTGTTGACATAAGATATGTTGAATGTATTCCAAAGTCAAACTCACAGGATGATTGGATCAGTTCTCTCTCTCTCTCTCTTAGTGTGTCAGTGGGTGTGTTTGGGGGCATGGCAGATAGAAACATACATTAATTGCATGTGCTAAATCAAATGTGTATATATATACTAGTGATGCTCTCTAATAGCGCACAAAATAGCGAAGCGAGCGATGCATGTTCCCTGTAAGTCAAAGTGAGAAAACAATAGTGGTAGCTTTTTTCTATGATGAAAGCTCCTGGTACCGTAATCTTCAGGAATAGTCTAATAAATAAATTAGGAACATTTAATGGCTTTTCAAAAAGAAAGATTCTTTACTTTGCTACCTGTTTCTGTTTCGTTTTAGCTCTCCTCCTCCTTGCCCTGTCTTTTTCATTTCTTATATCTCTCCTTACTAATTTTTCTTCTGGAGTTTCTAACGCCCTGAAAGCTCTTGAACGAGCGTTTCTAACGTTTTATCTCTCTTTCGCAGAATTTGTTTCACTGGGCATCGCTACTTCGTACGGCGGGTAAACAAAACAAAATGTTGCTAAGAAGGTTACCCCGTACAAGCGCGTAGGAGAAAATGTGCACACGTATGCCCACGCAAGAACAAGAACAATTCCTAGACCTAACTCAATCGCGGACTCATAAGAAAGTCAGCTCCGCTCGCTTCGCTCGCTTCGCTGATTATTTCAAAAACTAAATTATTGTACTCCTGTTAGAAAAAAAATCTAAAAAAACCAGCTAACAATAATGGTGGAATACAAAAACTAAATTGAAGTCTGCACTTAAAAAAACAAAATCTATCTAAAATTGATGACTTGAATTTAAAAAAATTGAATTCTAATAAAACCAAAACTAAAACTAAAAATAGAGGTTAGTAAATTTGAAAAACTAAAACTAAAATAGAATTGAAATTAGTACATTGGAAAAACCAAAACTAAAACTAAAATTGTAGTCTTTGATTGTGTAAAACTAAAACTAAAATTAATCTTGAAATAATTGTCAAAAAACTATAACTAAAAATAAAATGTAAATGTTCAACCAAAACAACATTATCTGTAACCAGACTGACTGAATCGATCCTGAATACAAGCAATTGCTAAATTCAAAGCTTCAAAATATAGCCTGCAAAATAAATCTTCAACTGTGAAAGAATGGCTACACTCTCCTTCTCCCACGTCAAAATGCTTTGGTGTCTTTCTCTTTCTTGGCAACACTGCCTCATCACAGTTAGTACGCACACGTTAATTCTCCATGTGCTTCCAAAAAAGTGAAAATGCATCATCATGTCACATACTCATCAAAGTCTTTATAGTCTGACCAACAATAACTTCAGCTTCAGCTGCACAAACAGATTTTAGTTGCAATGTTTTACTCAAATTATCTGTTATTTTAAGAATTCTTTCATTAAGATGCAAACCAAAATAAAATGAAATTGGACATCTGAGTTTTTACCCCAATTATTCGGCTTTTAATTTCGGGCATTAACTTATCTTGTAAACATTTATCCCATACCTCATTAAGAATGTTGTAGTTTTTCCAAATTTACTTCCAATTGATTCACCTCGAACAGTCCATCTTGTACGACAGAATGACCTAATTCCTGCTCCACTTTCATTTTCAGCATGTTCTTGCTTAATTCGTTCAAAAAAGTGTTTCATTTTGGAGAAAATTTAATTAGCTTAGTGACCTCAAATGCAACATCTATGGCATCATTGCACACTGTAGACTGCTTAATAGCTGTGCAAACAGCTAAATTCATGACATGCCCTTAACAAAGTAAATACACAGCACCTTTTTCTTCTGAGCACAGTCTAGCCATTGTGCCGCTCTTGCTACCACTCATAGTTCAAGCACCATTGTAGCACTGGCCAAGACAATTAGATAAATTAATATTCATTCGCAACAATATGTCCTTGATTGCATGAGTAAGACATTCAGCATTTATGCTGTCTACCTGGTACAGACCAATTAAATCTTCATGATCCACTAGATCATCCCCTACCCATCTAACACAAATTGTGAACTGCTCCTTATTCAAAATATCAGTGTACTCATCTGTCATAACCATAAAACAAGCTGCAGTATCAATAGCTTGACTCAATCTACGAGCAATATGCATGGCCATAATTTGAAGACATTCATTTTGTATTTTGTGGCTAATATATTTGAATTTCTTCTTCAAAATCCAATCAGTTAATTCAAGATTGTCTTCACTCCGAAGTAATAAGAGCTGATGGAAATTGCTTGATACGTCATCATGACTCCTAAAAGCCAAACCTTGCCGAGCCAAGAAACTGATATTTTGAAGTAGAACAAGAAACATTTTTCAATTGACTGCTTGTTGCTTCTTGTGCTCAGTGCTAAGCAGTTCTCCAATACTTCCTCAGATCTGCTTTGGAAGAGCCACTAGTGCTTCAGTAGCTTCCTTATGACACTGACTGGCTTGGTGCTTACCGAAAGCTGAAAGTAGCCTCTTTCCAATAGCAAAATCCTTTACTTATAAAAGCAGGTTTACGCTTACTGCTAGTTAACAATATCCCTTCTTTGGAGGCCTTCATGCATATATAACAATATGCTGAATCTGACTCCATATTATAGTGCAACCAATTCCATTTATCACACCACTCTGCTCTAAAGCTTCTACAATTAAAACAACAATAACATGATATATAAACATATACTCCACCAAAGAAAAAATCGGAAAATATGCTGCACCTCTAAACTAAATACTAGCTAGTACAGACAGCCCACAATTTATTTTTACCTTTCTTGTTTGCCGAATTTCTTCTTGGGGAATCGAAATGATTTATCGGGCTGATATTGCTCCGGTAAAAAAGGTTCCACTGGAATTGACACAGAACACAACGTTGATGAAGCCATACTCAAGTTTTAGTAACGAACTGGTAAGGTATCGTTAATGTGCTAGCTAGTATAACTTTATGTGCATGTGTATTAGTTGTCCTGGAAATTATTGGTCCATCACACTAGCCGGGTCTGCCGCGCCAGTTTCACCGCCACTGTATATGTACAGAAAACATCGCAAATATTTACATGTGAACAAATAGAAATGTAAAATAGATATTCACCATTATAATGGACACTAAGAATGTACACAAAACAGCTTCTAAGCAATTTTCATCACTGTACAGTAGTATAGTATAATCCAAAATCGTAGACTTGAAAGCATGTGAGGTCATTTTTCATCTTCCTAAAATTCAGTAAATTGATTTTAACGCAATGTAGCCACAAAACGTTTTTAAGCAATGTTCAAATTTGATTTATACTATTTATTGATTGAATTGTAAATGAGTTTCTATGGTCCTAATCCTAGTAGGTCTAGTTATGGCCGACAAATATAATGTCAGTATCGAGCAATTATACACTACAAACAATTGTGCTCTATTAGGTGCGTCGGGAAGCATCAACATATTATGTAGAGTTTGTAGCAGTGAATGATGATGCACAGGTAAGTATCAAGTCCTAGGTAAAAATAATAATGATTATATTCGATACAATGTATGTATAGTATACAGCATTTGGGCGTAATGCAACAGCCACAGTGCAAAGAACACTTGCAATAGCCAATGGAATGAATAATGTAAGTTATTAGCTTAGTTAGCAATTACAAAATAATTACAATGGTATGACAAATCAGGTATCAATAGGTTGGTACATAGCTGGTGTAATGAAAACAATAGATGTAAATACTGTCCCCAACTAAGCTGGAGATATTTAATGTGAAATGAACACTCACCAGTAGAAACTCCAATACTGGCACTGCAGCAAACTAGTATAGGATGCAAGAAATTATTTGATAATGTGATTACAATGTGATACAGGAAGGATTACCCTCAGTGCAAAGCATATAATCATACAACCAAAAAACAAATGATTAGCATTTTTCTGACAAACTAACTCAAGACAAATAATTCTGGCAATTTTACCACAAAATATATTTTCCCCTTTCTTATTCAGCAAGGAACAATAATATGAAATTAGATAAACTGTGAATGTTAATTTATTTATCAACAACACAATATAACAAAATGTTAAAAATATTATTTAAACTTGGCAAATTACTAAATATTTCTTCTTATTATTACAACTAGTGAGGTGTTTGAGCACAAATGACAAGCGAGCCTAAAACTTTAAACGATTGACTTTAACTTCCAATACTCAAGTTACTAAAAAAAAGTCGAGTTTGTAAGTTATGTATATATGGTAAAGGGGTTCAATCAATACCATAGTAACCACTCCCCACAACTGTTTGAATTTTAAAAAAAAGCAACAAAAAAACAAGTCACGATATTTAAACGTTTTCATTGTGATATTCATTAGCTAAGTAGTTGTAACACACAATATTTTCACGCTTAACTGAGCATACATACACAAGACTTACCTTTTTGGTTAACCTAGTGGACATTGAATTTTCAAGTAAATACTGTTGTGTATAGGGCTGATCATGATGACAAATAGCTACTAAATAACCACTGCCACTAACTCGAATAGAAATGGAATTCCAGTAAGCTTTTTTTAGTTTTAACTGTGCCCGCAAATGAATTCAAAGCGGTAAACAATTCAATTTCTAGAATGACACAGTTAATGGTCAATAACCAGAGGATTCTGCTCAGTAAAGTTTGGAATAGGATCGAACATATAGAAAAAATACAAGAGTAAAAGTACAAAATGACATACATACATCCAAACATATGATATATAAACAAACAACCGTCCCTGATATTCAATTGTGTCAGTCAAAAAAACTGTCTCGCCAACTAGTATGTGCATTGTGCTTGCAATCTCAGTATGTGTCACCAATTATTTTAAACACTTCAATATAAAGTATTTTCTATATTTTTCTGTTTCTTTTTTTCTATTGCTATACACTTTAATACTACAGTTGTATATCCGAGGATTCGGCATCAGAGTTGTGCTCACTATGGTCATCACATTCGCAGGTGGAAATCAATTCCCTGTGTTTTCGGACGCTTCCCTTCTTCTCAACTCTTTCACAAGTTATGCTAACAATGTCACTAGTGGTTTGGGCAGCCTCCCAAGAGACAACATCATGCTCCTCACGTAAGTCTACACAGTCCTAGTATAATGCAGGAAGAAATTGATAAAAGTGCCAAATTAAATGATAAGTGATCAATGGTTGTGGGAGCAATTATCTTCTTTTAAAGTGTTGTCTTTTGGTGCCATTAGGAGTACATAGCTAAAAAGCAAAGAATTTTTTTTTCTCAAAATAAATTCATAAGATTAGTCCTGCTACACCAAAGATACCTAGCTATAATGTGATTTGGTTTTAATTCCATGACAAAGTAAGGTGAATATTTCTAAAGTACTCTTACTATAGAGGTGAGTACTATTCAAACAGGCAGAAATCTGAAGTAAAGGTGCAATTTGTTGATTAAAGAAGTTTGTTAAAAGTCCATTGCCAGATTGTATGATTTGCACTGTTCAATTTCATACTCTAATTAGCCATCTGCTATAGCCTTTACCTCAACCATAGAAGTAATAGCATCAAGCTTTCTAGGTAAGCTCTGTGATTAGCTTATCTATGAAATCTATAGAAATTGTAATTATGAACTACAGATAAATTTATTCAGTTTCGTACAAAAGGAAGAAGCTGTAGGTTGTCAAGTATAGCTAAATATGTATTTTGAAAATTAAGAAAATTGAAATGTATGGCCATTTGCGTTATAATCCCCACTATTATAGTGTGTGTACTACACATATATTGCAATCTAAGTGTATATAATATACAATACTATTATCTAGGGGGATAAATTTGGATGGTACCACTATTGGCATTGCCTTTATTCAAGGAATGTGCAGTCCACTTTCAGTGGGAGTGACCCAAGATGGTGGAATGCCTCTAGCCACTGCCATCACGACTGCCACGCATGAAATGGGACACAATTTTAACATGAGGCATGATGATGAAGGTAATATTACTATATTAGTGGTGTGGTTGAACAGAATCAATCAAACCTCTATTGGTGAGGTAGGCTATCTAAAGAGGCCAATCTCTCCATAAATGATCTTACAATGTGACTGTGCACAAGATAGTTGGGCACAACTCGGGTCCTGTCAAAATTGTTTATTGTACTTACACATTCATTGGTATCTATAATTATGATTTGTTTAAGTTTTGCAGTCATTGTACCTTCATTCATTGCTGGCATATAGGACCTACTGATTTCAATCTACAGGCTTTTTAATACAATTTTGAGAAATGAATGGATCTTTACCTAAACCTTATGTGTGGCACGCTGCGCATGACTTTCTTGGGTACAATTTATTGTCAATCCCATGGTAATGAGGCAAAACCCTATGATGAGTATTATGAGTAATTAAAAAAAGTGGAAATGTTTATAGCTTTATTTGATATATGTAAGTTATACATAGTGGCATTACAATACCAGTCTGTTATAAGTTTTCTATTGTGATCAGTGTACATCTATGCATAACATGATCTCATTCCTCCATTAGACCTGCACCTAGGTTAACCTTTAATCTCACCTAGCCTCAAAAATGTTTCTGAAATCAATACATAGTAACACATCATGAATATATTATACCCACTTTGAGACACAAGATATGTCCAAATGTGACCTTCATATATGCCATCTTTAAGAGTGTGGGAGTTAGTGAGCTAGTACCAGTAACATTAGTTTTGGAATTAGTGACAGTAGGACTTACTGAGAGGGTTATTTTATATAGCATGGATATATAAAGCAGACTTACAAATCTGTCCACAGAGTACATTATAGTGGGATGTGTGAGAATAGTTGCCTTTGTCACTATTGAGGTCCATTTTTTGTAGTGGCATCAGGAAAGTGCCGACAGATAGAAGCATCTCTCCTTGGTTCAGCCTCTTGAAAATTGCAACAACATGATCAATAGCTTGAACAAGCTAAGGAATAAGGACTATATTATGTTTAAGAACTTATAGATATTTTGAATAATAAAGTGGAAAGTAATCACTTTTATAACTAATTACTCTTTACTTTTTTGTGACTGATTCCATATAATGTTATATCATAAACAGTATGACTATTATTTATATTTAGGCAGAGTATGTAGCTGTCCTGATTCTGCTTGCATTATGGCTGCCTTTGTCTCCTGGCCTCCTGCTACTCGTTTCAGTAACTGCAGTGCCTCAGATCTTAGTATGATAACAGACCAGCTAACATGTCTACTCAATGTCCCTACAGCATCCCAGGCTGGACCTCGATGTGGGAATGGAATAGTAGAAGGCAACGAGGCTTGTGACTGTGGAGAACCTGGTTTTTGTACCAATCTTTGTTGTAATGCTACCACCTGTCAACTCACAGCTGGGGCTCAATGTGCTCAAGGAATGTGCTGCAATACCACCACATGCCAGATACTAGCTGGTAGGACAGTATGTCGTGCAGGCACTGGAGAATGTGATATCAGTGAGTTCTGTTCAGGATCCTCTAATGAGTGCCCACCAGATGTCTTCAGAATGAATGGCAGTCCATGTGCATCAGACACTGGCTATTGCTTCAATGGAACTTGCCCAACACATGATGCTCAATGCATGGCATCCTTTTGTAAGTGAATCTCTAGTTGTTTAACACTAGTTATGTGTATAGTTATCTAAATCATTTAATGCTTCTGTTTATCCTTCAGCTACCAGAGCTGCTATCATCTGTCTTCAGTTTAATACAGGTGGCTCCTTTGCCAGGAACTGTGGGCATGACAACACTAACTACTTACCATGTTTGATGAGGTAAATATGCTTGCTTTAATTAGGGATTGCTACATTCAATGGAAACTAAAGTAGAATAAATTCAAATCAAACAATAATAATACACATTAACCTTTCAGTTCATTATAGCAATATTTTATTTGCTTTTAAAATAATACTAACACGGAAAAACAAGTGTAAGAGCACACACATACACATGAATACATATTGTAGAATCTCAGAGATCCGAACATCAGACAACCTAATTAACCGGTTAACCAAACAGCAAAGGGACATCACAGTAGGTACAGCGTCTTCAATCTCGGGGGGAGGGGGGGTTTGGTGGAATTGCAGAAAAATGACAAAAGGGAAAATAATAGACCAGAGAATATTGTGGCAGGACGGTCGGAGAAAAGCCCTAGTAGGCTGCCACCAGAGTTGTACTCTAGACCAATTTAGCTACCCGAGGCGATCAAACCTTCCAATCTCCCAAGGTTCAATTTGGATACATCAGACAAGGGCTTGTGCTTAACAAAGATCGAGCATGAGTACAACTGAAAGGGCGCATGCTCAACCAGCCATTATAATTATAGACAACTGGTGAAGCATGTGCGGTGAGTGGTCGTGAGATGAGACGTAGACAGAAATGACGTGATGGTGTGCGTGATGACGAATACGTATGAAATGTAAATGATGCATAAGAAAATAGTGCGTGTGAGTTCTTAGGAGTGAAAGTGGTGGGCTGTACCACCACAAATATTTTTAGCTGGAGTTGCTCAGGAGTTTGGCTTGGGAAAGACCACAATTTCAGACTTATAGAAAGACAGGATGAATATAGAATAGTTTTCAGTATAAACAGTTGTCTCTAGTGGGCGGAAGAAGAGGTGCATTGTCAGGAGAGATAACGATAAAAATATTTATGGTGCCATGTATTCTGGTTTACTCAGAAAAAAAGACTCTAGGGTACACATTGGTCCTTTAGTCATTGATAAAGCTGAAATACTGTATGCACAGTATTTTGGTCATTTAATGTTTTAGTACAAAGTTAAATCGTGTTATATTCAGAATTGTGTACGTTTCAGCGTTAAGTACACCTCATTTTCCATGGGGGACAGAACACTGAGGTTCAACTGTTCATATACTTACATATAAACTTGAATATGTAAACACATACACACACACTGGTGCAAGCATACAATTAATTGGACTAATTTATCAATGAAGTACCAAAGTGTGAACCCTCAGCGTTATTAAGCAATGCCTAGCTATACAATATAATCTCGTTTCAAAAGAACAAGCATTCTATTAGCTATTTTAATGAGGCATCAAAATACCTTGAGCAATGAAAATGGTACATGAAAATGCTGTCTTCATAACAGAAGAAGCTAACCTAGCAAGAAATGCTTATCAGTATACATTTTCAATGCGAAACTTCACTTCTTTCAACTCCTTTAACTTCCCTGAGCATAAAGCAAACTACACCATTGGCTGCAATAAATTATTTACTCATGTGATTATGACGTGATGCTAGGGGGTGTTACCCATAAAAGCTGGTACCTACGTGGAGTTGAAGGCTTCGTGTTTTTCAACCTGAAATTAAAAAATTAGCACAATAAATGATCGTCCTGAGTAAGTTCATACCTAAATCAATGGTTCATTGTCAGTAATCTTCTGCAGTGGAACTTTGAACTCTGTGATATCATCATCATACCATAACATCATCATTTATTGTTGTCTCATGTGCTTGTCACACACACCCACACACACCTCATGTTAGAGATATTGAAAAGAAAAGAAAGACGAGTTATATTTAATTAGTTTAGTAGCTAGCTGTCCCTCAACCACGCTACATTGGTGACCCCGACGCCGACACGATGACGGAGGGAGACAGAGACGCCTCATGAATGGAGAGCCCTCCCGCCGTTCCTGCTGTATCAGCCGTCCACCTCAAGTTGCTGCCATTCTGGCAAGCAACCCTAAGTTATGATTTCTTCAAGTGGAAGCCCAGTGCGCTATCCAAGGCATCACTGGTCAGAAGGCACGCTTTCAGTACGTAGTTAGCTCGCTCTCTCCCGAAATAGCCACTGAAGTTGGAGATCTGTTGTTAAGGCCACCTCTGGATTGTCCCTATGATGTCTTGAAGGCTGAGCTTATCAAGCGTACCACTGCTTCCGAGCAGAAGAAGCTCCAACAGCTCATTGGTGGCGAGGAACTCGAGACCGTAAGCTATTGTGGTGTATGCAGCCTTCTTGGCGACAGACTCAGTTCGGCCAACAGTAGTTCATTTCACCGTGAGTTATTTCTTCAGCACTCACCTTCCAACATCCGGATGGTTCTAGCTTCAGCCAATTCTTCTTCCAGATGCCCCTACCATTCTGATGACTGACGCATCCAACATTGCAGTTGGTGCTGTTCTTCAACAGTGTGACAATGGTGGATGGTGTCCAATTTCATTCTTCTCTAAGTCTCCGAAGGATGCTGAGACTAGGTACAGCACATTTGATAGAGAGTTGCCCACCATCTATCTTGCTGTAAAGCATTTTTGCTATTTTCTGGAGGGAAGCCAGTTTTACATCTGAACGGACTACATGCCCCTTACATTTCCTCTCTCTTCTCATTCAGATCAACACTCACCTCGTCAAATATGTCATTTGGATCTAATTTCCCTATTCACTACAGATATTCGTCAGGGAACACACAACTCTGTCGAAGATGCACTGTCAAGCATTGTAGTCAACGCCATTCACTGCGATGGCTCGAACACTGTAATTGACTTCAGGGTTATAGCTGAAGCTACAACGTGTTCCTCTCGCTCTCTCAGATGGTGGTTTCATCATATGTGGCATGTCTACTGGCACCCCACGGCCTTTTGTACCCGAGTGTTTCTGACGGCCAATTATTGACAGCCTCAACTCGCTTTCATATCCGAGAATTTGAGCTACTCAATGTATGTTAACCAGCAGATTTGTCTGGCCACGCATCAATTCCAATGTTCGTTCCTGGGCACACACATGTCTTCAGAGTCTAAAGTCGAAGGTGCACCATCACACCACTGTTCCACTCTCAACTTTTTTGACTCCAGACTCCCATTTTGACAAGGTGCATATTGACCTAGTCGGACCTCTGCCCCCATCTTCTGGCAAAATTTATCTCCTCACCTATGTTGATCAGTTTACATGCTGGCCGGAAGCAATCCCTATTGCTTACTGCACTGCCGAAACAGTCGCTCGAGCCTTCTTGTAGACCTGGGTTGCACGCTTTGGCACACCTTCTACTGTGACCACTGACAGGGGTCAACAGTTCGAATCACAGCTGTGGCATGAGTTCTCGAATCTTCTCGGCACAAAGCACATCCGAACCACTGTGTATCATCCAATCGCCAATGGCCTTGTTGAACACCTTCATCGAGAGTTGAAGTCTTCTTTCAAAGCTTATCCTCACTCTGATCACTGGGCAGAAGCATTGCCACTTGTACTGCTTGGTATACGGACCTCGCTCAAGGAAGACATTAGTTGACACAGCAGCTGAGTTGGTTTATGGCTGTACTCTGCGGCTCCCTGGAGAATTCTTTCCTGCTGCTTCCGACAGCTGCCCTGATCCTGGCAGCTATGTCTCACAACTCAAGTCTGCAATGAGGTCACTACATGCTGCACCCATGCGTCAACCTACGCAGAATGTTACAGACACCAGTTCTTCACTCGCCGGATCCTCTCACGTATTTGTACAAAATGATGAAGTGAAAAAGCCCATTCAGCAACCTTATGATGGCCCTTAAAGAACTTAAGCGAAACACCAAGTTCTTCATGCTAGACCATAATGGTCACTCCGATACTGTCTCAATTGACCGTTTAAAGCCTGGACAACTTGACAATCTTCCGACTTCTGCCACTGCGCCCTCTCCAGACCTATCGATTCAACCAGCTGTCACTCAGCCACCCCTCACCACTACATGATCTGGTTGATGTGTTCATTGGCCAAAGCACCTAGCAAATGTCGTTCCCTGACTTGGTCACTGCGGGGGGAGTAATGTAGTGGAACTTTGAACTCTGTGATATTGTCATCATACCATGACATCATCATTATTGTTGTCTCACGTGCTTGTCACACACACCCACACTCATCTCGTGTTAGAGATATTGAAAAGAAAAGAAAGACGAGTTATATTTAATTAGTTTGGTAGCTAGTTGTCCCTCGACCACTCTACACTCCAAAATCAGAGTGTGACAGACAGACAGATAGACAAACAGACAGACAGACGGACAGACAGACTGATTGACTGACTGACAGACACAGACAGACAAACAGACAAACTGACACACAGACAGGAAGACTAATAAAACCCTTTCGCACATACTCGCTGAGGAGTAATGAAGCACTGTAGAGCGCACTAGCTCTTACAAATCATCTCAGATCCAAAGATTGATTAGCTGACTATTCTAATAAAAATCAGATATTTATATTGCTTGTGCAATGAAAAAGGTAGATGTAAATGCTGCCTTCATAAGAGAATAAGCTAAACAAGCCAGAGACCACTCCCTGGTATATATTTTCAACACGAAATTCCAATTCCAACACTCGGCAACTTCCCAAAATTAAAAAAAAAACTATAACAAGAAGCAAGAACTACTTTGATAGTGTGATAATTGGGGGAGCTACCAACAAAAGCTAGTACCAACATGGAGCTGACAGCTTTGTGTTTTCTCATACAAAACAAAATAAGGTAGCACCATAAATGGTCTCAAATCATTGTTCAGAGTAAGTTCATACATAAATCAACATTGACTGACAAATAGACAGACTCACAGACTGGACAACTATACTACATACTATAACCCTCTAGTGCATGTGCACTAAGGGTTATTAAAAAACACAGGGCAGTTTAACACATTGCGAGCTATGCTGCAATGAACCCGATTGTTTTCAGTATTGTGCTATTTTTAAAGCTAAATTTGCATAGTTATCAACAAATCTACCCACATTTTGCAATCATTCCTATTTTTTTGTCAGAAAAGATTTATGTCACCAACGAATTGTGATATCCATTTCAAAAATCTATAGTTAATATCAGATAAAACTACAAAAAATAGTATTGCCTACTTTACTTTACTAAGGATAAAATGGAATATAGCTTAAACTAAGAAATTATTGAGCAGTCATCAATGGAAAATATGAAAGACATTCCGGTAAAAAACTGGTGATAAAATTGAAAATTGGTTTGAATTAGATAATTATAATAATTAAATGGTTCTCTGGAATTACTTTCTGCTCAGAAACATTGGAATGACAACTCATAAATAGCTGTACACACACTGGTTATCGAGAAAGATGTTCACCTTAAGAGATTAAAGTGGTCATCATTAATTTGTTTCTAATGCAACTTTAGGGGTAAATTTAGGATATTTATTACAGTGTCCATAGGGGTAAATCTAGGATATTTATTACAGTGTCCATTTATTAATTTGTTATAAAATCTATGCAATAATACACTTGTGTGTCAGTAATGACCATGATAATGCTGATAAAAAGACCGGAAATGACAATAATATTGTGTACATGTATTTGTGAGTAATTCATGAACTGAACAAAGTTAGTAAAGCATCGTTGTTTACTGAATGAGAAAACAAGTTACGTTCGACCCACTCTACAGTTGACAAGAAAATAACTCAGAGAAATAAAATCTTCCATCTCGGGTTTGAATGTATTACCATCAACTTCGACGACGCACACCAATCCTTTAAACCGTCTGATACTAATAGCTAAAGGAATCATGGAGTGACCTTTGTATCCTATTCATTCTTCTAAATTGTATTTTATTTCTTTACAAGGTCTTGCCCTGTCCATCCCCTGCTATATAAAAACTCAAGAACTCAAGACTGGGTCATCAAACTGAGTTGAGAAAGAGTGTTTACCTATAATAGCTAACCAAATCCACCACAAATCATGAGTAGAAAAAAGGCAGAAAAGCAGGAGAATGCAAGGGTTAAAATAGTGGAAACAGGTTAGAAAAAGCTGACTCATATAGCTACTTCAATGAAGAAGTGAAAGAAAACACAAATAAAGGAGATATATAGAGAAACAGGTGAGATAGACAAAGCAGGAGAAGGAAATCTATGAGTTGAAAAGAAAAACATGGGAAACTGGGATGGCACAGGAAAAAAGAGAGCAGGAGGGAACCACTGTGAAAAAAAACTCCTTATGTTAATGCACTCCTAATTTCCATCAGGAACTACTGTGTGGCACGGTACTTGTTTATTACTCTTACCTTGACCAACTGTTACACGGGAAAAGGGCATGATAGACTGACATTGAGCAGTTTGGTCAAGCTAGTGGTTAACTGTGATTCAATTAGTGTGGGTGCAAATTGTTAAATATTTTAAGATGAGTGATTTGTTCAGATCAGTAGGTAGAACTCGTTCTATATTGCCATGAAGAAATGTTGCTTGTACAAAATTATGCTGGGAGTGCTGTTGGTCTTGAATTTAATGAAACTGATGTTGATTTTTGGCTGGCATTATTCACCATTAAGAATTTCAAAACCAAAGGTAACATGGCATTATAATGATCTGTATGCAAAACAAGAACTGTGTATATAGTTGCTAAGAGACGTGTCTTCCAACTGCAGATCTTTAAAGAGGCTAGTCTAAGTCACTGTTTAGTATTAATGCTGTCACCATCTAAAGGAAGGCTTTGACATGGCTGTTGTAGAGTTGTGCATGGAAATGCAACATGCACAAAAGTTTAAAGCCATCTTATGTCACAAAATATAATGTCACCTTTTGTAGTCTCCCCGATTGGTGAGGAGAACTAAACAAACTGCTCAATGTCAGTCTACCAGACCCTTTTCCTGCATAGCGATTGATAAAGGATCTGGCTATGTGAGACTACTTGCATATTGTCTTTCATCAATCAATGCATCAACATCCATTGTATTGTTAAATGTGTAATAAAATAAGTTTGCCATTGTTGTATTATTTGCTGGTTATTTGGTTCATAATTTCATATCAACCTGAAGCAACGTCCAGTGTGGCCAACTTCAATGTGATAATGGAAGCTACACTGGAATATATAGGACACAAGGATTTATTGCAACTATAACTGTTGGTGGGACTCGATGCAAGTAAGCAAATTCAATCTTACCATAAGATGTATACCTATTAAGTCCAAATTTATACCAACTAAACTTGGATCTATTGAATAATAATTTTACGCAAGCTAATGGTAAAATTTTGGTAGAAAATTAAATGAATGAAGATTATCACAAAATGTTGTTATACTAATCACTCTCTCCCCAAGTTGTTACAATGTGAAGCATTATTATATTATAATGTAGAAATAGCAATTTAAATACTAAAATTATAGCATAATGCCTAACTTTATTATAGTCCACATAATCACTCAATTTGGGAGTTACCATTATCTAAGACAACTTAATGTAACAAATAATTTACTTTAATGGTGGACTAAGAAAATGTAAACAATATCATTAATGTATGCAAAGGAAATATATACTGATGTAAAGCAATCTATGAACAATAAATTAGAGAAGTTGTGGGCTTGAATTTGATATAGCTCATTTGGAGTGGAACCTTCAACTGGCATAATTAATCCTGGACTAGTAGATGATGGTACCAGATGTGGCTTTGATAGGATCTGCATAAACCAGGAGTGTCGCAACTTGTCTACCTTAAGCAGCCCAACTTGTCCGGTAGGAGGCAATGGATTAGTTTGCTCAGGAAACACTTCAGGAGTAAGTCAAACAATGTGAAAAAAAATTTAAAATCTTGTAACACTATATGGTCTTGTGTAGAATAGCGTAAGTAATTGCTTTCCTGGATAATATTTATATCTCTAGGTATGGGCATGCCTGATTATTAAAGTTCAAACCACTGAATAACAGCCAAAACATTAATTGCTTAATAATAACATTTATGACTAGTGGTTTGAATTCTATCAGACAATTGAAAAACGCCATATCCTTAGATGTTCCTTTTAGGGTTTTAGTGAAGAGAGTATTAAAAAATTATTCTAACGTTACTCAGTTGTATTGTAAGCTTCCGTCTAACAAACAATTTTGTGGGTACAATTCACTGTTAAAAATAGGGAGCTTGGAGAATTAAGTTTGGTGTTCAATTGGAAGTGCTGCCTGGACACCGCAGTCTAAAGCCTAATATTGTTTCAATAGTTAGTGATTACTAAAACATGTGTCTAGACGGTGCCTTCCGGTAAACATCTTGTGAGGTGTTATTTAAAACTCTATTATAAGAGAGATTCAGGTATGTAATGCTATGATATGCTGTAGTGAAGCTGCACTTCTAGGTTTCCAAATATCCACTTAAACCTAGCAGTTATCAATGGTTTTAGATTGGTCCATCACTGTCAGATAATGAAGAATGCATTTATTCTTTAATTAAGTGAACTGAAACAATGGATTAATAAGAGAGTTAAGAAAATATTACAACCTTATCTCTTTGCTATCACACTCAAAACGTTTTTTTATAGTAATTGCCTTTACCGATCTCACATGCATAAATGTATGCATTGATTATATTTTATTGCAAAACTTTTGACAAAATAGACTTGCAACAATCTTGGAGAGTGCTCTTGTCTTCCTGGACTTACAGGAATGTCATGTGATTCTGGTATGTTAGAAATATTGTTTACTTTAGCAAGGGTGTATGCAGGTGGGGGGAGGGGGGTTCAGGAGGTTTACCAGTAACTCCCCTCTCAAATTCATAATATTCATAATGAAATGCAGAATTATTTAATATTGAATTAAACAAATACTTATTATGTCTTCACCACGAGTGATCTATCCTAGCTACAATTTTTTGTTAATATGAGTAACTAAAATCAATCTCTCGTGCAGAAATAACTACAAATATGGCAACAGATTCTACTACAGAAATAGTCACAACCACTGAAGAGTCTACAACCAATATTCCAATCACTGAAGAGTCTACAACCAATATTCCAACCACTGAAGAGTCTACAACCAATATTCCAACTACTGAAGAGTCTACAACCAATATTCCAACTACTGAAGAGTCTACAACCAATATTCCAACTACTGAAGAGTCTACAACCAATATTCCAACTACTGAAGAGTCTACAACCAATATTCCAACCACTGAAGAGTCTACAACCAATATTCCAACCACTGAAGAGTCTACAACCAATATTCCAACCACTGAAGAGTCTACAACCAATATTCCAACCACTGAAGAGTCTACAACCAATATTCCAACCACTGAAGAGTCTACAACCAATATTCCAACCACTGAAGAGTCTACAACCAATATTCAAACCACTGAGGAGTCTACAACCAATATTCAAACCACTGAAGAGTCTACAACAAATATTCCAACTACTGAAGAGTCTACAACCAATATTCCAACCACTGAAGAGTCTACAACCAATATTCCAACCACTGAAGAGTCTACAACCAATATTCCAACCACTGAAGAGTCTACAGCCAATATTCCAACCACTGAGGAGTCTACAACCAATATTCCAACTACTGAAGAGTCTACAACCAATATTCCAACTACTGAAGAGTCTACAACCAATATTCCAACTACTGAAGAGTCTACAACCAATATTCCAACTACCGAAGAGTCTACAACCAATATTCCAACCACTGAAGAGTCTACAACCAATATTCCAACCACTGAAGA
>WLWD01005869.1_pt1 | contig 125591 bp, 71 predicted proteins | sample 6712731 | NCBI WGS metagenome assembly WLWD01 (sample SAMN12718690, study PRJNA576275) | sponge metagenome | isolation source: marine sponge | host: Mycale hentscheli | place: New Zealand: South Island, Marlborough, Capsize Point | collected 2014-11-01 | reverse complement strand
GATACACGGGGAGACTTCATTGACAGCAGTTGTTAGAGCGTCAGAGAAAGTAAGCTAGCTGCAGGTAATGGTGTTTTTTTATTTTATTATTTGAACTATAAATTTCATTTCTCAGAAAGGAATGTTTACTCCAGAGAACAAGCCATCAGAGAATCACTGGGCATTCAAAGATGTCGCTGCCATGGCAATGCATGCTGGGACCCTCCCACTGTTCTTAGATGCCGATGCCAGTAAGTCATTTTGAATAATGCAATGGAATTATTTATTATTACTGATTCTATTTATAGCCACCACTATTCGAGGAGGTCCAATAGGAGGACAGACGAAAGTAACTTTAAGGAATGACCATTTGAATTACATATTCACATGGTAAGGTGTGGAATGTAGTACTAGGAAATGATTGCTTTATATAATTAATGAAATTAAAGTATAATATATTGAAACTAAGGGATGTTATGAAGTAACAAACTGAACTGAGTGAAAGACAATATTTCTGAATAGTTTACTATCTTATTAATGAACTAACTAGAATTAATTAAGAACTTAAACTTCTTCTTTGAACTAGAGTTAAATATGAGCAGGCAATATTTAATCTATTTGTAACAGGTATTCTCTGGCACTAGCCACTTCCTATCTGTTCTACAAGTTCTGGACTAAAGGCAGATGAACAAGAAGTTACTAATGAGTTTGTAATCGATCATGTCACAACACTACATAATAGTATGTCATGTATTATTTTGATAGATCTCAACACTTCATAGTAGCTAACTAAAGCCATAGCCACTGTCCATATAGTTTGAATATTTATTATTTTTATTACTGTATTAAGTAATTGGTTTATATTCACTTCTTTGTTATTTATCTAATACTCTAAATTAATATATGAATTTATTGTTTTCTTGAAGTATTTGTATGGCTAGCTGTAGCTGTGAACTATTTTCAGCAAGATTTTGGTGTGAAGTTTAAATGTAGGTTAAGTTGTTATTATACACTGGCTTCAAAGACATTGTCATAAGATCTGATATTTAATACGCTGATGCAGTAGTTGTTATATTGAGTTTTGTGTCTAATGTTCAATTGTCCGGAAATGATTTTTTTTGTGCATAATTAACTGCCAGTTCGTAATTTTTATATGTAGCTAGGTAGCACAGGATACTTGTTGTTATTCTCATAGTCTTATACATTTGGATTTTTGAACTTTTTTCTAGCTTACAGAATGATTCCCTTTGAAGTCAGAGAAGTGAGGTTTGTTAAATTACATTGAAACTCCAGAGTATGTGCAAGCGCATTGGTAGAAAAGGGTACATGAATGCCTAACTCGTCAGAGTGATATGGCTAATATTTCACTCTCAGGCTTTATTTTCTCTCGCCTCTTGGTCGTGAAAAATAAATTAGCCTACTCTTGAAATATTTCACCATATCACACTTCTGACGCATGTAATTAGTACTAGCTAGCTATATATATATATTATATGTACTCTAGTCTCTCCCCCATCCTCACCAGAGCTTCAATCTTGTCAGCTAGTGGGTGGTCTTTAATAAATTGTGCAGTCATTGGAAATGTTTATGAAGTTATTGTCTAGATAATTTTGATAGATTAATTCTTATGTTACAGAATTACAGAAACACAATGACATGCCAATAATTTTGTTGAGTTTCAACATTAGCCCACCACAAGAAATGATTTCGGACTAACGCATCATATAAAAGATGTCAAGTATATCATTATAAATTGATAAAGTAGTTATTTATGGAAGGAGTTTGAGCAGGTCTTCAACATCAGGTCGATCATATTGCTCCTTGCTGCGGAAAGAATACAGAAGCTCTCCGGAAGATGCCATCAGAATATCTCCTCCAATGACTACAACATCGTCACCATCCCAGGCCAAGTTGTCGATTCTTCCTCTGGCTACAGCCTCCGCGTAAGCAATGAAGATATTCAGATCCCAAGCTGCTGCTAGTTGGCGTTGAATCCCCACGGTCCTGTAGAAGACGAGGTCTCTGTCTAGCAACAGAGGCAGTTGAGATCCGTAGCTCTCCAACCACTTCAATCCTCCTTCCCTCGTACCGCTTGCTACCACCACAATTTTACAGCCCTTCCGCTCAAATTCACCCCGCCGAGCTTCCAGAGCTGCAATGTGGTCGTTTCATGGTCGTCAGACATAATGCTTGCGGAGGACAAACAAGGTTTTACGAGAATTTGCTAGAATATCTCTCAGAGAAGTTTCAGTTCCTGAATGAGCTTGTACAAATTTGATATCCTCCTTACAGAGATCACCAACCTTCAGCACAGGATGCTTTATCTTATCTTCATGCATTCTGCAGTCTTCATCCAATTCTGTAATGAAATTTCTGTAATCTTTTTCAGCAGAAACAAGTGCCGACACCGAGCTCTGTAGACATTGATTAGCAAGATTCTCATTACAAAGGCCATCTAATTCTTTCCTGGACTTCACTTTGGCAGCACGGAAGCACTGCGCATACTCCTGAACTGGGTAAACATTCAGTAAGCCACTAGTCTTCAAGGGGCCTGAAGATCTACAAAATGAAACGATATCTCTTCCAGAAAGCTCGTATTCCGACCTTCCCTTTTGAACCATAGATACCAGTGACGATGCAAGGTTGCTTATTATAGCAGCTAATTCCCCGCCGTCTTCGCTCGCCTCCATTATCCCCCCCCCCACAAGCGAGATCCCAAGGCACCGCCTTCCCGAGCGAGGTTAGTAGATATCCTTTACCTATTATTTGTAACCTAAAATGTATGGTAAGCATGAACGAGTTTGACGTAGGAAAAACCCTTTACCAAACGTGGCGTAGTGACGGTGTTAGTCTAGCGCAGCCGGACTCTTTACCGTCCGTACTCTGCCCAAGTAAATTTAATGTCGATGCCCACAACAACAACAACAACAACAACAACAACAACAACAACAACAATAACAAAAACAACAATTTTTTCGTTTTAACAGCTACATCAGACATATTTTTTTGTTCTCTTAAAGCAGCCATTTCAAGCAGGTAAAACACAATAAAAAAAAAGAAAAAAAAGAATTTAACACATTTCATGCAAATAGTTGATAGTGTACAGTAAAACTTCTACGACCTCTCCCAGAGGCGACCGACCTCTCTGGAGAGACCAAATCATGCGCCCCCGATAACCTCCTAGAAGTAACCACCTCTTATTTCCGACCAGCGACCAATTTCTCAGTTTCGTCTTGCTCAAAATAAATACGTTCGCCCCTCTACGAGCGACCAAAGGTCACACCTACTGAAATTTGAGAGATTGCGGCCATGCTGTAAGCCAAAAAAAAAAAAAAAAAAAAAAAAAGGCATACGACACTACTTCTACGGTATCCAATTTTTGGTGCAAGAAGTTTGATGCTTCTATTTTAATCTTCATCTGAACAAAAAGTATAGGAAATAATATCCACAGGACAGCAAGTGCTACTAGGAAAAATCACCTCCTTGCTACCAAAATAAAGACTGGTGCGGTTCGTTGCAAATACCGCCTCAAACAATCCGATGATCATTTTGAGATTAGAACTTGCCCCAATTTATCACCTGAGTAGCCACAAACTCGTTTAAATTTTAAAAATATATATATGTTCCTGTTTTGTTGAACCCTGGAAGTTTAACACAGCTGGGAAGCACAATGGGGCAGGGATAGAAAGGGAGAGAAAGAGTAGCTAAGGAGAGGGAGTTTGGTGTGTGGACAAAAATAGCTAAAATGTTTGAATAGGTAAAGGAGTGTATATTACGAATTATTTCATTTATGTTGCTGTGGGTCTGCAAGTCGGTCCCTTTCAATGCCCGGCCTCAGAAGCACACAGTTGCCCAGGAAACTTCCCTCTATCGCAGAAGCTCCTGGACTTGGAAGGGTTTGGTACGCTGCCACCAGAGTTACTACTCCTGAGTGGCCACTGATCTGTTCCTAATACTCTAACTAGCCCATCTACCTAATCCCCGAGTTAGGGTAGAAGGTTGCTTGAGGAATAACTAATTATATTCAAAGTAATAAAGGTGACAGAATAGTGCAGTGGAGCACAAACTGAGCAGTGACTGAAAATGGGTTTGCTCAAGGCCAGAATATATACAACCCAGGCAAGCCCAGTGGGAAACAAATAGAAAAACAGTGTGAGCATGCCCATTGGGTGAGCACATGGCACTCTAACATGATCACACACACATTCCACACGATACAGACGGAAGACTGTAAGAACACAAAACAGATGAAAAACAATAAACAGATAAATGATGATGAACAGTCAATTAAAGTTCTAATGCATCCCTTAGGACGGCCCCACAGTTGCCTATTTTGAATACTATTAAAAAAATGGCATTGATGAATGAGAACGGCCTCATGCAAATGTTGATGTAGAGGTTCCTGAAAATCAATTTCCCTTTTTAGCCAGGTCCTACCCCAGATTTGCTGTGTACTATATTAATGAAGCACCAAGGGTGGAAACATCATTTTTACTATACATTTAGTAAATAATTGATTTAGAGTACATAGTATCAATATGAATATGCCAATATGTAGCTCATGCAAGTCAATACGAAAAGCTAGAACAAGGCACGTGAGTACAGCGTGACCATAGGGGGCGTTGCCAACAATTATTTACGTCGTACGGCCTAAAATAAACTAGCTTTTTCTGAAGAAAAAAAAAGTTGAAACTAAAATTTCTGGCACATTTGCAACATTCCATGCTTGTTTAATGGAGGCTACAATCTTCGAGATCCGCTTTTTGTTGTGTGATAGAACTGACAGACAAACCAGAGTTACCGAACCATCTCGCGCATGCGCGCTGAGGGTAACTCGTGACTACCTAGTATTAATTCTGGTCTGTATTTGGGTGTGGTCTGAGTGTTCGAGACACCTGCAATACATTCATTACTACAGTGACGCTGTGGGAAGAGATCATAGATCTAAGCCGTATGGTTGAAACTAAGGATGAGCTGACGTCGGAATTCAATCATTGGCGTGGGGTTAAAGAAACGTCGTAGCGGTCTTTTGCCCGTTAGATGGCGGAAAGTCAGCCGCAAGTTGGTGATGAAGTGAGCGCTTAGCTACTCGCTAGTGTGTAGTGTAGCTATATGGCTAAGCCTATGCCTGTGTTCATATTTCTAGCTCTGTATAGATCTTATAGATCCACTGTTTTTTGTTTGTTTGTTGTTATTGCTTTGTTCTAGTTGTTACTAGGTTCAGTGGTAATTATTAGATCCAATTTTTTTTGTTAGACAGGTGAGTATGACCCACCACTATGTTAATGGCAGAATATTTAATATTTCAAAGGAGTAGTTAGTTATATAGGTTAGTTACATGCTAGGATGAAACTGACTGACTAGCTATCAGCTTCTCTAGCGTGGTGGGTCACTGCTGTAACTCAGTGTGTCAGTGTTTGACTAAACTTGCTGCCACTTATTTTGTATTGTGTTATTTTAAGGGTGCTGGCACATAACAACGCTCGCGCGCGGCTTAATTGAGCAATAAACCACGAAACCACCGAGTTGTAGAGGTAGAGGGCGGACCTTAAATACCCGCGCATAGATAAGAGCTTCCTGGCAGACCGTGGTAAGTATAGTTAACTCGGCTAACGGAGGGCGGGGCTAGAAAATTGCACAGTAGCAAAAAAGTGCGAGACAATTGGAATCTATTTTGCAGTCCAAGTCCAGAAGGACGAAGAGTTAGTCTTTCATTTTTAGTACTGCGGCATAACTTAACAAGGTAATTAAAGTTGTCGATTTAGTTAAATATAGTGTACAGTCGTGACCCGACTGGAAAAAAATCACGTGAAAATGTGAATAAATATAAAACAAAATAGAAATGAAAAAAACAAAATCGACAACTTTGTAACAATTAGCTATAGCAAGCGGTGGACGAAATTCCAGCTTCCGTAGTCTTCCTCTGTTTCCAAATAGTGGCGTTTACTTTTGAGACTTTGAGGCTTCATAACTCTTGCAGTTCCGTTTGTGTGTTAGTCATTCTTGATCAGTTGGCTGTCAGTTGACGGGTCTCAGAGATCCCCCGGGCAGCGTGGACCTGCAAGGTATAGAATCGGAGTTACCTTCCATAGCAACAGTTAATTGATTTGTGTGGGCGTACCGCATAACCGGATGTGTGAGCACCCTTAAGTAAGTCATGTTGGCAAGCAGCTAAAATTATTGCTAAATGGTCTGGCAGTTTCCAGGTCAGCCAGGAGGTTCACAAGGGTCAGAGTACAAATGACTGCATGTACGTCCACAAACAAATAAAAAATATCCCCAAGTTTCAAATTGTGTTACTCCTGATAGTGTCTCGCCCGCTCGCCAGTAAGCTAAGGCCTTACATTGCCCATTAGGAAGTCACACGAAAAGACTTGTACAAGGAGTTGTCCTTATTTCGACTAAGCAGGCAGGCTGAATTTCCACTTGCCATACTGTTCTAAACAGGTCCACACTTCATAGGTCTTTGCCAGCTAGAGATGGATCTCTGGTTGTATAAATATCTGAGGCAGCAATGGTCCTAGCAGCTGGATAACATCGCTTATGAAGTCCAAACTACAATCCTGCATGAAAGCCTTTTTTTTGTAATCCTGAACAAAATCTCTTGAGTCTGAAAGCACAATATCATAACTGACTTTTACTGATATTCCTAAAAGCGAGTCATGTGTTGCACATGAAATATAAAAATGTAGCGGTAGTCACTATATTTACGCTAAAGGAACAGTTTTTTCCTTTTCATAAAAGATCTCGTTAATGTACAACAGCACAAAACTGAAGTGTGTACATGACAGTGATCACATGGTGACGATGATTATGAATATTAATTAGGTGACGATCAGTTCATAGTTCATGGTTACTACAAAAACATTGATGTAGTCGAACAGAATAACCACACCAATCTCCTTAATTTCTCCTTTTTATATCAGCTTCTACCAGCTGTTCTACTGAGCAATGTTCAATACTTTTTCTGTTGCCTACTGTACATTATTTTAAAACAGGAAATACAGTATTCTCTCTTATTGTGTGTTTGTAGTTAACATTGTAAATTGTGTTTGTTTGCATTATTCAATTACAGTGTTGTTGTTAATATTATGTATCACTGTTTTGTTTTTGTTGTACATCCTATCAAATAGCACGTGCATTGCATATCACATAGAAAGCAATTGCTGATGTTTGTTTGGAGTTTTACTAAATTTTTTTATTGGTATTTAGTGTGATCTCATTGGTCCTCAAGCCTCATTTTGCTGGGAACACTGCCATACATGGAGTGAGGATGTCCGGCCTGAACATTGTGCAGTACTACATAATAAAGTACTAGTATTAGATGGGCAAACTTCACATCTCTACTGACCTGCATTCATGGACTACTACTACTACTACTATACCTTATGTCTCCTCGTCCCCAATTACCTACCAGTCTAAGTTTGTATTGGTCGGTGGATGGCATCCCTCCACTGGCGCCACTAACTCTTTGTGGACTAGTACTACTGGCCTAGACTGGAAGACATCGCTACGTGCCATGCCTACTAATCGCTACTTCACATCACCAGTTAGTGGAGGATCATCAGAGGTCCTGGTAGTGGCTGGTGGGCGTAGGTCACCTTTTTCTGTCCTCAATGTAGTGGAAGTGTTATTTAATGACCACTGGATGACTGCAAACTCACTACCTACTCCATGCTGGAACACGAGATCAACATTCCATGAAGGCAACTTCTACTTCACAGGAGGATATGACAAGAGAGAGATTCTATTTATATGCAGTTTAGACTCGCTCATAGCATCTGCTAGTAATGACAGGACAACTCCACTAACAATATGGAGGACAGTAACCACACCTACTTACATTGCCGCTATCGCCTGGTCCTTATCGAATCTAATCTGCATAGATGGTGAATGTAAGGTTAGAATTTATTCCAACAAGACAGAGAAGTGGATTGAGACTACTATTGAGGGAAATGGAGCAGGTCAGAAGTATAATGGAGTATGGGTAGATTCTGCAGTCTTGTCTATCGGACAGTTACTGGTTGCTATTAAAGATGGAGTGTATAAAGGAACTCTGTCAGGTTAGTGTATGCAAATAGCAGCTTCTCTCTAGAAGAAAGTATGATATGCAATTATTAGCTGAGAATGTCTGAGCTAAATTGCAGCTGTGCACTGGCAGCTGCTTCTTCAGGCTTAGCTCCACCAGGCTGTAAAACCTGCAGCCCACACTCCTATTGCTGGAGCAAGCTGAGGGTAGAAGCATAGGAGTGTGTGGGTTATTGTAAAGTAAAACCTGTGTGACTATAACACTTGTAATTATAGGGCTACTGTAAACTCACAGCTTTAGGTTCAACAATCAAGTGCTACTTCATTAGCTAGAAGTCACTACTTAAGGTACCAATGCACTGCAGTATGTGAGCTATTGCCAGTATGAATAATAAAAGTTGTGTCACAAGTCATTAGTGCATGTGCATTGGGGGAGTTACATATAATTAAGAAAGGGGACATTTTCTTTGGAACCATTCCATTTAGGCAAGCAAGCTCAGCTGAGGATAGAAATTCCAGTGTCTGTAGCAAGTATTGTGTTCATTAAAGTAGTTGTATTTACTATCAGTTCTCCAAAAAATGGACTTATCTTATTTTATTTTATGTGATAGATGACTACAAGTATGAAGAAACATACAAACACTTCATTGTTTTCAAGGAGGTTCTGGAGCTTCTGTCTTTAAAGCTTATGTTTCTTGGTCCACCACGACAAGGCAAGACTACAACTCGCCGTCGCGTTACAAAAGAGATCATAGATCTTATGTCAGCCAAAGAAGAGGAACAGATTCGTGGCAGCACAGGCACAGTGGAGTGTTGCTCTAATATGCTAGTCCAAGGCATGTCTGATACAACTACAGCAGATAAGGGAACTCACTGGACCATTGTACAGAATCTCACTGAGGAAGCATCTCTACTCCTTCATAGTCTTAGAAAAGGTCTGGAGACTAAATTCACTTCTGAGACTGCTTCTCGTCCCCGTGAATATATTGCAACTATGGCAGAGGTCATTCAGGCTAGCAGTACAGAGCAGTCTCACCTTGTGGAAAAACCACCACAACCAACATTGAAGCAGTCCAGACAAAAGAAATCCTCACCTCTCTCACCAACACATGTCCAACTAGCTGTTGAGGTGATAACATCACAAGATTATTCTGAAATAGCTGCCATATATGAGAGAGTTTCAAGGCAACCACTGTTTGCAGAAATTATGAGGCATTCTTTCAAAGCTTTTTTGAGAATGGAGGACACTGGAGGGCAGCCTGAGCTGATGGACATGCTACCAGCACTCACCACAGGACCTGGCATCTACTTACTGTTCTTTAGCTACAAGTTCAAGTTAGACGAGGAGTATCGAGTCTTTTATCAGAGAGCTTCAGGAGAGACAACTGCACCAGAGAACTCTGAGTTTTCTCTGCAAGAGATGCTTTTGCGTTCCCTGGCCAGTGTATCTTGTTTCAGTTCCTCCGCCCATCTTCAACCTCTACCAGGAGCAGACAACTCGCCCATCATTGGTGAGATACTCGAGTCCTCCAAGTCAGTAGTGCATATAATGGGCACTCACAAAGACCAGATTTCTGAGGAAGACATCACTACAGTGGACTCACAGCTTCAAAAGGTGATTCGAGACACAGACTTTTACAGGAAGGACATAGTGCAGTTCTGCTCACAAGACAAGCTTGTTGTTTCTTTGCAAAGAAACAACAAGCTTGTCTTGCGAGCAGGACAACACGAAGTGTGGAATAGAAGAAATCCATCACTTGCATCAGAACTGGAGAATGCAATGGAGAAACACTTTAAGAAGCTGAAAATTCTAGCTGTGTGGCTTCTGTTTAGTTGTGTCTTTGCATGAGAGAGGTGAGGACAGCCAGCCTGGAGACTTGATTGGCCTTGTCCAATGCCTTCAATATGACACTCTATGAGACTAAAGTAGCTCTGTGGTTTCTTCACCACCATGCTGGTGTTCTGATGTACTTCCCCAGTATGCCTTATTTGTAGGACCTGGTCATCATAGACATCCAGGTGGCGTATGATGGTATCACTGGTGTCATTCTTAAAGCCATGAGCTTTGATAGCATAGGTCAGGCCACATCCGAGAGATTCAGGAAGACAGGTCGATTCTCTTGAAAGATTTGAAATCGGCTACACCTACAATTTCAGGAGATGTCATTCCACCAGAGCAGCTGGTAGCCTTGCTTGCATATCTTCACATTAAAGCTGAGATTGTGTCAGTTGAATATTCTAAGTCTATCTTAGAAGAGGAGAAAGAGTACATCATACCTTGTGTGTTAGAAAACACGAGTGCAAAGGAACTTGACCTATTCCACAAAGAATCATGCAGGTCATGTTTGGTGGAGCCTCTCTTGATGTACTTCAGTAGTGGGTTTACTCCTATGGGACTCTTTTCTGCTTCCACGGCTTGTCTCGTATCTAACATGTCCTACACTTTCATCAGAGAAGGTGTCAAAAAAAACATGGTGCACTTTTTGTACGGATCCAATTTAATTCGTGTAACATTTGTAGTTTGATCTAATTATTCGAAATTGTAGTTTCATGTGATCCTACATTCCAAGACTCTATTAATCATGAATGTACTGCTTTAAAACAAGAAATAGAGGACACTCTAAAGAAGGCCAGTTCCAGAATGAGCTACAACAGCTACATGGTCTACCAGTTTGCCTTTGACTGTGTTCACATGAAGGAGGGAATCATCTCGGTGTCGTTGATGGAGCGCACTCTGTCCCCTAAGTCTTGAAATGTCTCTTCAATCCAGACAACCCACAAGCAGTTGTGCTTTACAATAGACACCTCATTTGGAATGGACAGGTATGCAGAAATAGACTATGTATTCTAGCTAGCTTGTATTAACTAACTCTCATTTATTTTGTATTAGAAATACAAAAAAGAAAGATGCTGCAGTAGAAATCTCTGAAAGTAAGTGAAGTTGTTATTTGCAGTTCGCTAGTATTATTGAAAATGTTTTATTATTAGGTGGCAACAACTTGAGTATATTTCTGAGAGCGAATCCTGACTTGGTCCACTCAGTGAAGCCTTGTGTTATGACAGTAGCTGATCACTGCTACAGTATTGGACTCATATCATAATATACCTACAAACAGCTTTGTCAATGTAAAGACCTGATTGACGAAGACAAAGCAAGGACTCTCTTAGACAACATTCGTGAAGCCTTTTCATCGAGACATGCAGCTCTCAAGGAGTTTGTTACTGTACTGTACCAAACAGGAGAATGTAATGATGTGGCAGATAAAATACAGCAACAGCTCCAGTAAGTATATTATTATTGTTGTAGTATTATTTGTATTATTATGTTTGTTTTTGTAATAGAATTGTGGATTGAAGTCTGTCAACACTACATGGACATACATTTTAAAACATTCATTATAGTGCATTTTATACTTTTTTATATATCAAGTTGATAATGTATCACATATTTCAAATTGGATATTGAATTTGCACATTGTCAATTTTAATTTATATTGCAGCTGTAAATTTTCATTAAAAATATTAAAAATACAAATTTTTTTTTCTTTATAAGGTGCTGGCAAGGCAAAAGATCATGCAATTACAAAAATAAAGAATAACATCAATAACAATAACAATAATAATAATAAATTAAATAATAAAAATAAAAAATAAAAAAGAAAGGCAATTGTGGAGGAAAAGATTTAAACACTACCCCGGAGACCCCCCATGACTGAAGCTGAGTTTCCTTTCTGGATGGTAATTGAGAGGCGCTGTAGCAGGTATGAGGTTGAATTTGGGTCACCCGTCTGCCTACCAACTCTCCTTCTCAGAAGCTGAAGTGATCGTGCCCCAATTACGCCAGTAGTCTCAATTGCCACCAGAGGAATGAATGGGTGACAGAAAGACCTCTGTATTTGAGTATTTTCCTTTCCTCTGAGTGGGCTGCCACCTCACCAGCTGCTGTAGTCCTGTAATTTACACCCACTTACTGTTCTATCCGAGTTAGTTGCTATGGAAATGACAGATAGTATAATACTACACCACAATTATGTTATGTTGCAGTAGAGTATCGGCTCGGCTAGTAGTGCACCAAATTGCGGAGCTCCAACTTATCGCACCGCTCCAAAAAAGTGCTACAAAGTTTTATAACCAGGCCCCGATATTTCCTCCAGATTCGCTCTAAAATTAGTGAGCGGCTCCTTCGGCAGGTACTTTGTCCTTGTGTTGTAGTGGAGAAGCCCCTGTAAGTATACAATAGTAGTAATCGTGCATAGCAACCATCAACAAAAAATTGCGTAGGCGGTGTGCGGCCACCCTTAATAATAAGCAAACAATGCAAAAATAAAGTGCTGGCAAGGCAAAAGGTCATGAGGCCCTAACGTGACATTGATGACTGCACACAGAATCGAATGGAGGGAGTTGTCATAAACCTGAAGGCTAGGTGACTTAAAGCAAGGAACGCTAACTTTGGGATGGCAAAAGAGTTGCGTAACAGAACCAACGCATCATGTGATGTCAGGTACTCTAGTTTCTCCCCCATCCTCACCAGAGCCTCAATCTTGTCATCCAGGGCCGCTGATATAGACTCTACTCCTCTAGTGGGGACTCCAACAAAGTGGCATGGGCGGGATCAACCACTTTAGCACCTGGAATCTGTGTGATGATTGTGCCTCGTATGGAGTGGTGACAGATAATCTCTGACTTGCTGTTGTTTAGAAATAAACCTAGCTTCTCAGCATCCTTGATCACATCCAGGTCATGCAGGATGTCCTCACAGGAACCACCCAACGAGATGTCATCCAAGTACATAATATTCAGCATAGACTTCAGCTGTAGGCAATGGCCGTGGAGAGTGAGACAGAAAAGGAGAGGGCCCAAAGGATCTCCCAGTTGGACTCCTTCTCCTGAGGAGATGGTTCTATCACCCCAACGAAGCACTGAAGGAGCAGAGTATGCTGTGTGAACTAGCGGATAGATAGAAGGAGCATGGGAACGGATAGCTTCCAGCATACTATCCCGGCGGATTGAGTTGAACGCATTGCTGAAATCCAGTTTCACTATGGCGTACTCCGGGTCTAAGTTAGAAAGGAACTTCCTAGCAGCATGCACTGCAGCCTCTGCACCCCCCTCTTACACCATATCCAAGTTGGTGGGGAGCCAGCAAAGCAGCCATATCATCCGCAACTGAAAACCCAGCAACTTTAGCAACCAAACGTCTCAAGGTGCATCCTAAAGCAATTGGCCTGATGCCCCCACATTTCTTTTGAAGAGCCACTAAGAAGGCCCCCAAAAAGAAGGGTCTGACCTCCTCAGGAGTGCGGCCATCAAGCACTAGAGTAGCGAAAGCTACCAGGGCAGAAACAAAGGGTGACTCTTCTATATCATCTACCGAGGCAAGGAGATCCTTGAGATGTTGAGGCTGTAGTTTGTCTAGACCTCCGGCCGAGCCATTTGGAAAGGATCGGATAGCCCTTGTGATAACGCTGGCCGGGACATCAAAGGTTGCACGTGGGGTGACTGAGGAGGGGATTGTAGAGTCTGGATGGGGGGGTGGATGCTTGGATTGTAGAGTGGAAAAGGTACTGTCATCATAATCAGCCAGAGTCTCATTGGAGCTTGCCAAACGTATTGCACCTCTCAAATCACCCGCATCAATCTTCCTGGAAACCCTATTAGCCATATAATAGCATGCAAAGGTAGCTAGTGTATGTTTTCAAGTGGTTTGAACTTGGTAGCAAATGGTCGCCAACACAACTAGCCACAACTAGAGTATATTTCTGTATTCTGACTTGGTCCACTCAGTGATGAGGCCAACTTTTGGACTGGATGACACAGGTGAGGCCAGAATTCTTCTGAATAACATTCATACAGTCCTGTAATCATTCTTTATAACTTTCACAAATGTGACATGTATTACAGTAAAACTAAGAAAAAGTTACAAAAAAAAAATATAAAAAAATAATAGATAGACAACGAAATGGAGGGATCTACCGCCCACAGAAAACTCGAGGAGGGGGCCACAGGCTGTTCCCGAGCGTAGCGAGGGGGCGGTACTAGCGTATGCCAGGGGTTCGACGACGGGCGGTAGTTCCAAGATTTTGTTGTCTATCTGTTTTAGAATGTAGCAACTATAGCCCTAGTTACCAGGTGGGAAAACATTTTTTCTACTTCTCTGCTTCCACGCTGACATTGTAAGACTAGGACGGTCGGGAAATTACTAAGGAGTCCACACAAAGTGCGGTTGTTTAGGCGAGTGCACCGCATGTAGTCGGGTGGCTTAAGGAAAAAATGGGGACGAAGCGGACAAAAGCGCCAAATTTTTTGTGGTGACTCTTTTGGTCCTTAGCTTTGATTTTGAGGGGGGAGCCACCTCTGGAAATGAATGGACCAGGTTTTATTCACCCTGAAACGTTATTGCAAAATACTGCGAATATGCGCGAAATTTTATATTTTCGCACCCCATAAGAAATGTATTGCGAAAATTTTGGGTGCAAAAATTTAGAACAATAGTTTGTTTGTTTTTAAATTGTCATAACAACTACAGTTGCTTGTTACATTTGCAATTACAAAGTTCAGTGCATTTCCAGTTTGCTTTTTTACAGGAACACCTAGGCCCACAGCCTTTGTCGCTTTTACAACCACACTTCACTAGTTTACTGCAGGCTTCGGAGGCAACTGGCTGTGTAGTCCATACTGGAAGCCACTTATCATCATCTAATGTCCAACCCCACCCTTCAGGACTAGGTGTCTGTTGTTGAGCCAAGTCACTGGTTGTCCAGATACCAGCCTGGTAGATAGCACGCTTGCAATGCTGCAAAAGAGCATCTTGTGTTGGTGGGATAGTTTCCATTGTCTTGTTCTTTTGACAGAACAACTCCCTCCTCGACTGAGTAACTGATTCCAAATTACTTGTCTTGTGGTATAAAACGATGCAAAAACGTTCAAGCCGTTTGAAATGTTGGTCTTCCACAGTAAGCATGATATGTGGATGTGTTACCACATATACGAACGCCTGGGTCACTTCTGGATATGACTTCCATGCATCCCATGCTGACTTCTTTCCCTTTCCAAAAAATCCAGATGTTGTGTCACAGCCAGTGAAGGAATGAAAAATAGGAAGAGCCATGGATTTTTCTCTTCCCAGAGCGTTACAGATGGTGTTGATGTGTAGGTACATAAAGCTTTTACGGGTACCAAAAGCAACCCATAGATCAGCAGCTGGATGGTTGGAAATGAAAGCATGGAACTTGCCTATGAGAACAACTACAACATCAGTATCCACTGTTCGCACCAGGCAGGTGGTAGCACCATTGCGTAGAGCGTCTTGTAGATGAACTAACATCCTGGTATCAGCTTCCTCATGATTGCATGATTGCATGCATTGACTGGTACCTATATTGATCACTGCTATACCAGATGTAGCAAAAAATCTGCTTGCCCTCTTCATACTCAGTCAGCTTAATTTTACCAGAGAGGAATGTGAAGAGTTCTTGCTTGTTGACAGAGTCACGTAGAAAATCAGGCCAGTTACCTGGAATCTTGGTTCTGCCTGCCACTTTCCTTCGTATACCTTTGCCTCGCTTCTCTCTTGTTGATTCTTTGATGCTGCTAGTGATGTATGCATCCCACACCACATCAACACGCTTAGAGGTATGTAAGTGCTTTTTGATGTGGGGAATGAAGACAGTATTGGAATAATCAAAAGTATCAACGTTGGTGGTGGGCAAGAGATGGACTATGGCAGCACCATCAAGTATCTTGACATCAAACCAAGCAGGAGGCTCCTGTTTTCCCTATTCTACTTCAATATGTACAAGGATGCTCAATAGATCTGATTTTTTTCCTGGACGTAATTTTCATCTATCAGATAGAGGAGGGTACGGGTGATTTTCATGCTTGAAGAACATATTCATGTCACCTTCTCTGTGCTGCATGACAATGTACAAGCGAGAAAAAAGCTCAACATCATGCTTCAGCATTGCTATCTGGCCAGCCTGCTTGTTCTTTGTCTTGGGTGTTGGACGTTTGAAGAGTGATAAGGAGTTTTTCTTGATTGGCTCATGTATTGAGCTTGTGCAGTCCTTGATGACAGACTTATGGTGGGCTTGGTATTGCTCTGTCCCCAATGTTTCCACAGTACGGACCACCACAGATTCATCAATGACATTTCGTGTGTCAAGTGCCAGAAGTTCTGAAGTCACATCGAGGAATGGGTTGCCCATCTCACAGATAGTGTGAACTAGAGTGTTAGCTTGCTCCTTGAACGTCTTCTGCGTAGAAAAGCTTTCTTCATGATGCTGCTGTTTATTCACAACTTTAGAAATAATCTCCATTAGTCGGGCTTGCTCCGGTCCGGCTACAATCCATTTCCGAAATGCAGATGGATTCTCAGTAAGCCCCACAGCTCCTCCAGAACCTTTCACGAGCTCGTTATTTTGCTCATGTGCCTGGTCAATTGGCATGGCCGAAAATTGATTAGTGGTTTTCTTGACAAGCCAATGGCCATTATCTTCAAATTCTTGACGAATAGAGCTGGGTAGACTTTCCATATCACGGATATGAATGGGGATCCATCTGGCATAGTTCATAACTGATACTGATTCCCATGTGATTCAGCTCCATGATTAGCTTTTTGGACCTAGTTTGAGTGTGAACATTTAGTCCAATGTAGAATACAGTGTAAGTTACCTGTAATGTGTAAATATGGAACTACTTACTATTCATGCATGCATCCATAGCTTTTAGACATTAGTAGCTAGGCTACAAGAGCATGCCAAGTGTATATCTTTTAACAGAAGATATAATTCTTTAACCATAAAATCTCGGCTTGGTGAGCCTTCAAGTGGTACAGAAATGAGTAGATTGACCTGCAACACAAACATATATATGGTGGAGGTGTAGGTGACAATTGGTGGAGGTGTAGGTGACAATTGGTGAATGTGGAGCCTGCTCGAGCAAGCAAGAGCCTGCTCGAGCCGGAACAGACAAAGACAAATTAGACTAGAAATTAAAAAGAATACTGATACATGGTGAAGTGCACAGTAACAGGTCCTTCTGGCGCCTGACGAAGCTGAGGAAGGCGCCAGAAGGAGTATGGGGTATATGTAGTTCGCTCGATTCCAGTAAACGCGCAAAAGTGGTGGAGTTCAGTAATTTGGGGCAGGAGGGTCAGTATGGTTATCTTTTCAGTGAGCAGCTTAGTCAACAAGAACATTCTAGCCAAACCTGCACCTCAGAACATTCACATTTCACCTCAACTTTTACTACAAATTTTCAAAACCAGTTTAGTTCCTCGTATAGCTCCTCTCAGTTAGCTTCTGTAATACCTTCTTTCACTCAGTCAGCTCTTTCATCTAGTTTCTTACAGTCAGCTCTTCCATCTAATTCCTTACAGTCAGCTCTTCCATCTAATTCCTTACAGTCAGCTCTTCCATCTAATTCCTTACAGTCAGCTCTTCCATCTAATTCCTTACAGTCAGTTCACCAGTCCAGCTCCTTACAGTCAGCTCTTCCATCTAATTCCTTACAGTCAGCTCTTCCATCTAATTCCCTACAGTCAGTTCACCAGTCCAGCTCCTTACAGTCAGCTCCTTTTCAGTGTAGCCCGTCACAGTCAGGTTTCCAGTTTAGCTCCTCACAGTCAGCTCTCCAGACTATAGCTTCTGTATCAAGGTTTGGTCAACCTGTACCTGATGACGAAATTGTTAAAGCTCGTATGAAGGCCATACCAAGACTCGCCAAGACACTGATTGATGTGTTAGATTATGGAATTCTTGGAGGGATAATAGAAGAAAACTAGGTTTTGATGTACCACAATTAAGTGAAGTTGACAGGATTATTCAGGCACAGTGGTTGACCAGGTTTATTTTGAAGTGAGGAAGATTAACGGCAGTGAATACCCTCCAAACACACTATATCACATAGTGAACGTCATTATGCAGCATGTACGCATCTCTAACCCTGGTACTGACTTTTACAAGGATGCAGAATATTTGGGCTTCATAGCAAGCTTAAATGCAGAGATGAAGCGTCTCCAATCAAAAGGAATGGGATCTACTCTAGAAGCAGGCTGAGCCCCTATCAACACAAGAAGAGGAACAGCTTTGGGAAAATCAAATTCTGGGTGACCATAGCCCCCAAGCTCTCCTCAATACAATGGTTTTTATGACTGGACTATATTTTGCACTAAGAAGTGGAGATGAACACCGCAACCGCAATTTACGATGAAATCCATGCCAGATTAAAATAGTAGAACGTTCTGGTCAAAGATCATATTTGGAATATACTCCAGGCAGATATTTTTTGCGTCTATTAAAAATATCAGTCTCTTTGTTCATCTGATGCTCCTGATGACGCATTTTACCTTACACCACTTCAGAAGCCAAAGGAAAATTGTTGGTTTAAAAATGTTCCAATAGGGCGAAATAAACTATCCAAAGCAATTTCAAATATGTGCAAAGAATACAGAATTCAAGGATACAAAACGAATCATTCTTTTAAGAGCCACAGCAGCCTCACATTTATACTCATCTGGAGTTGACGAACAGCTTGTTATGGAGTGTACTGGACACAGAAGTGCTGAAGGCGTTCGCTCAAACAAACGTACTTCAATGATGCAAAAGCAAGAAATTTCAGACATCCTTAATACATACAGGCAAAAAATAAAACTAATACTATCCATGAAACTAGTGTTGTAACAAATGCAAGCAATCAATCATCTAGGAGTGGTACCTTCAACTTCATGACTATAGCCATGTAAATATCATATTTAATAACAGTTCTGCTGATAAATTTCCATAAGTGTAGTCATGTAACTACACAACATATTTAAATAACAGTTGTGCCGATACACTTCCATAAGTAGCCAAGTAAACATGATATTTAATGTGCCTTAATCTTCATATCTATATAATCAGTACACATCATAGCTATTTAATAACTGATAAAATGATATCATTAAATTAGAAAAAAAAAAAAACAGAATTGAATTTTTTTATTTATTAAAATCATGCATTACTGATGAGCCAAAAACAAATGCCAGAAGGGAGGATTCTATCTGGCATTTAGTATCCTCCCTTCTAGCATTTAGTATCCTCCCTTCTGGCATTTAGTTTCCCAATGGCCTAATTTGACAAAATCTATGTTGGGTAGAGTGCCTGCTTCACAATACAAAAAAGGGGCCAGCTATGTTCTAATATTGACAATCGCGCAGTAGTAGCAGAAGTATACTTTGCGAATTTGTGGTATTTTAGTTTAGCTTCTTGTTGTCTCGTATCCGTTTACAGCAACTCTCTATACGTCGTCTGAACTCACGTGGCAAGGTGCACCAGGCTGCCTCTCCTCAGCCGTTTTCTAGGCTCTGCGCACCTAAACCTAAAAAAAAAATGAACTGCATGCACCACAACGAGAATTTTTTCAATATCTTATAAATAGAAAAAATTGCAAATAAATCATAAAGTAATATTGAAATGGAAAAGAAATTGTTGTCTTGCAGTAGAGAATATCGGCTTTGCACCAAATGCAAATTGCGGAGCCGCACCTCTCCAAAAAAGTGCTACAAAGTTTTATAACCTGGCCCCGATATTTCTTCCAGATTCACTCTAAAATTAGTGAGCGCACAACAGCTGCAATTTGACTAGCAGGAATGACCTCTCATCAAGATGATCTCTTGAGCAGGCTGACCTCACTACTATAATTACCTGAAAATAATATTATTCCACATAAAAGATCACACCTACACATACACACAAACAAAAATCCTCTAAACATCACTAACACAATTTGAAGGGGAAAAATTTTATGGTCATGAAATAATCACAAGTAGTAAATAGTAATGAGATTAATAAGAACTGGAGCCATGGCTAACACTCACAAGATATTTACACCTCAACCTGTAACCCCATATGCACATGCATCTAAGAATAGTCACATAGTGAATGAGTGCATGAATAACTGGTCTCTACTTTCTTGCTGCACCACAATTAATTTATCTTCACACAAACACATATTCATACCACCACGATCACAACACACACTGCACACATGTACACATACCACACATTATTCACACACACTATGTGTGTGTACGTATATACAGAAATACTCTCTCATTTCTAAATTAATATTATTACTATTTCTTATTGAAACAAGCTCACCCAGTCTATTCACATAGCTGCAATTTGGGCAACATTCTCAAACAGCTGCAATTTATGAGCTTCATCATGACCTCTCATGCAGAATGACCTCTAGACTGACCTTACTATAATTTGTTGAAAAAATAATTCCTCACACCAAACACATACACACAAACAAAAAACTATTATTAATAGTTTATAGTTTTTTATAATCATAAGCAGCAAATAGTTTATAATAATAGTGAGATTAATAGTTAACTGTGTACTGGATAACACTTACAAAATGTTTACACCTCAACCTGTAACCTCATATGCACATCTAAGAATAGTCACATAGTGAATGAGTGAATAACTTGGTCTTTACTTCTTGCTGCACCACAACTAATTTATCTTCCACACAAACACATATTCATACCACGACCACAACACACACTGCACACACCACACACACATATAGACACATCCCATGTGGTGTGTGTATACAATATGTTGTACATACACAAATACTCCCTTTTCTAAACTAAAATTATTATTTCTTATTGAAACAAGCTCACCCAGTCTATTCACATAGCTGCAATTTGGGCAACATTCTCAAACAGCTGCAATTGGGAGCTTCATCCTGACCTCTCATGCAGAATGACCTCTAGACTGACCTACTATAATTAGCTGAAAAAAATTATTCCTCACACAAGAAAGGCACAAAAACACACACACAAACAAACAACTCTCTATTTTTGTCCTTTCTCTCCAACAAAAAATAAAAATAATACATGTTCAAGGAAAAAAAATATGGGCATAATTTGATTGCAATTTCTGGGTAACTATGGTTATAGCTGAAGATACAAGATATTTACACCTCTACCACAGACCACTAAAATGTGTCACATTGTCCTCTCACATCTAGAATGAGAGTACATATGTACTTGTTGTTACACAACAAGCAATTCTAACCCACTTATTTATTCCCCCTAATTCTGACCCTAATTAAATAGCCACTGAAATGACAACTATGCTGTGATTGTTTCATCCTTATTAGGAATCATCAGTATGTTATAATCACTATGAAGTCATGGGTGACAGTGTACTATAATAACTTATATAATAATGTAGCACTAAATAATTATAGGATATACCCATAACTTCATATGATAAACATAGACAATCAGCATTAGTTAGTGTGTGCATTTTTATCGTAATTGGCAAGCTTTTCTTACCTGTTATATGTTCATTATTAATCTTGATGTCCAGTCGAAAAAGCAGTTCATATCAAGGTCTTACTTTTAAGTATTTATTCGAAGAGGTTGGCCAGCACCATAATCTCAAAGCTTCCTCTGATGAATTCAGAGTTGGGGTCAAATACTACTAAAGTATTCAATTACAGTACGAATACTTCCCTCTCTTCAAATGCAAATATAAGTACTAGATTTCAGAAGTGTACTTAATTGCATTGGAAATACATCACATACGTTATCTGGCATCACACACACATCCACATACACACAACCATGTACATGCACACACACATGCACATGCACATCACACACATGTGCACACATGCAAGTTAGACTAACAATTATACGACACATGAGAACCATTGGTGCAAACCTGTGGGACAGTCAAGTCTCTTCCCTTTTGCAGCATTTGCGCTCCATTGGAGAAGTGTCAGAGAACAGCTATGCTAGCTCCAGGTCCAGAATGAACTGCCTTAAATCACTGCCACAGGTTGACAGATGAATGTGGCATTGTACTCTGCCCCTGCAGCTGTGGAGGGGAAATGAATAGCATCATCAAATGGTGTAAGGTCATCAATTGCAGTTAAAATTTGCTTCAACTGACAATTCCCCATTTCTCAACAGAATACCATGAAATAATTTTTGAGCATTACATATTTTTCACCAGCTTGTCTCATCACTTGTTCCAGAGTTATGGCATAATAGATTAGTGATAATGCCAAGGTCTGACTGACACAGCTGTGAATAATTAACCTTAGGGCAGCTGCTTTAGAGAGAGAGAGAGAGAGAGAGGGAGAGAGCCTGTGTTATCACCACAAACCCATTAGTGATATGACCAAATAAGGTCATACTGGAACTGGAGTAAAGTACACTATAATAACAAAACAGTAACACAATAATCTCAGGCATTGCTATAGTATGTCCAAGTTGAGTTGGCCGCAAGAAAAACTTGAATAACTTTAGAACGGAAGCAGCTACGCATCCGGGGTTTGCACCATTGGAAAGCTCGCGCCAAAGCGGTTAAAAATATTCCCTCAGTAAACTCCAAAACCGGAAAGAAAGTGCTATTCCAAAACTCAATACAAAAGTCTATGGGAATAGAAAAAACCACAGGTTTCCCGCTCAAAACGCGCCCGCTTTTAGTCACGCGGTATGGCTCAATTTATCACGCGGACTGTCTTCATTAAGAATTTTGTAAACAATGAGCGGCTTCTTCTCAGATTACTGTGTTTCTAGCTTTATATCACGATTAGCTTAGGTTGCGAGTGTGGAAACAGGATAGACGGAGTGTTCTGTTGTTGCGGAGGGTACAGGACCACCTGATAGGATGTTGGTAAGATTATTTGTCTACCTGTTCAATAACAAATGCCATATAGCCAATATTATTTCAGTGATATAGCTATCATTTAGCTAGCAACTTGTAATACAGACACACTTACGCTGTTTGCAGTTAAATTGTGTGCTTGTCAAAGCCGTGTTTATGCCAATTCCTTTTCTTCACTATTATAGATGCCGTTTATTGTAAGAATTAGGACCAACTCAGGCAGAACTCCACCTTCAACTCGGATCACAACTATTTTTTGAATGTGTACTACTTAAATTCTATCATTTCAACAATTTTCATATACCTTATTATAAATAAATGAAAGAATTGATAATTTTATTTTAACATGAAAGTCTAGTAACTTTAGCTACAAGTTTACAGTGCTGTACTGCTGAATCCTGTGAACATCAGAATATTTGTTGGGACACAGTAGGTAGAATCCACTGATTATAATCCTGTCTCTTTAGAAGAACTCCCACCAGTTTGCGTTTTCCATCTGCTGTACATTATCTGCGCATAAGAAACATAAGTATCATTGAAAACAGACGAGATGAGCTGTACAGCGCCCGAAAAACTCCATAAACTTCACTAAATTTCTTTCTTTCAATAGTTACAGTATTAATGCGCACCTGCGCTACCGCCACTTTTTCACGTGCAACGTTGACGTTTGCGCGCTTAATTGACTTGGATTCACATGACTAAATTGCTTCCGGTAAAGTACTAAATGCATTCCTCAATTACCGCGCTTGCGGTCGTGCCAACTCAACTTGGACATACTATAGCTTTGTTTTAAATTTCTTCCCCATTACACCTCTATCCCAAACTTCAGTTCAGACACAAATTCATCACTTTATATATCCCAAGTTGTAAGGAAAAAACACACATCATAATTTTTAGAATTTATTGTGCTATTGTATTAACACATAAATTGCAAATTATCATATCTTTTGCAAAAACTTTGAAATATAGTATTCATGCAGACAGTGATCAACAGATTAAATTAAATACCTTCAATTTATTTTTTTCCTTCTTGTATACCCACGGTATGTAAGAAGAAGAAGAAAAAAAAGAAAGAAAGAAAAAATGTCCCTGGGGGGGGGGGGGGGGGGGGGGGGTTGTTAGTTATAGGTGGTATACAGTTTTATCTCAAACTGGCCATACAGAACCAAATAAATCTGTGAAATACTGTCCACTCATGCCAACTACACACACCATTCTATTTCTACAGGTCACACCCTACTATCCCATCCCCCCTCTCTCTCTCTCCACACACTCCACCATCTCCCACACACTAAATACTTTCCACAGAATTATTGACACAATAATTGAAATAACGATCAATTCATTAAATACAATTAATCAATAATATGAATTAATTTTACTCATGTTGAAGCCTATAAAGCAATACCAATATGTACTACATGTCCTACCATAGTCTGTAAAGGAATGAAAATATATAACATTTGTCCTACAAGATTTCTAAATGTCAGACCAAGCTCAGTATTGTTCTGACATTTGTCTGAGCATTGACGAAGTTATAATCCACACTGGTCAACATGGAGGCCAGATGAAAGTTTAAGCAACAAAACCCAACCAAGTGTTACGATAACACACACTCATTCAAACTCAAGTCAGACAGAGCTGCACATTTCTCTAACACATTTTTAATTTATGAACCAAAGCATTCAAAGCCAAGTGTAAATTGTAAAATAAACGTCTTCCAGTAGTTCTCTTGTTTGTTGTTGTTTTGTTGTTGCTGCTGGCTTGCTGTTGACATACAGTAGAAGTCAAAATAACGTGCTGTTTTTTGCACCGTAGAACGGGCGTACTACTGCGTGAACATTTCCAAAAAAAACCGCCAATAAAACAGTAAGCATCGCACCGTAGCACGGACGTAAAACGGGCGTTCCGTTTAATTGTAACCTCCGTCTCCCGTCTTTCCGAACGGTTAAACCGTTCGTTAATTCTTCCACGTATTTATTGTTAACGATCGCTGTTTAGGAATAAATACATTACAAAGAGGGAGCTTGCAGCGAGGAGTCCAGTCGTAGTGCACAAGATAATTTGCTTGAGTTTTAACGGAATTACCTGTCCTAGATAATTTGGAGGCTTCCAGGAGAAATAACTTAGAAGATGCCATTGTCCTTTCACTTAGTAAATGTAAAAAAAAAAAAAAAATTATGAAGCTATGTATGTTTTATGATAGATCAGACTATCACCATTTAGCTTTATGCATCTTTTTTATTTATAAAGCTTAAGCTTAGAATTGTGGGAAGAAAGTTTTTCCCCTTTTCCAGACTGGTTACAGGTAAGCAGTCTTCACGACAACAAGTGGAAGGGGTAGGAAGCTTTTCCCCAACTTCCTGCTCTCTCCCACCCACCCCCCATATATTTGTATACTGTTGTGTGCCGTATGCTGTTGAGGCTGATCATAAAAAGTACAACATTTAGTTCATAATTTAAAGCTAACTAATCTCAATGATAAAAAATATTACCTTATAACTCGGTATATTATTTAGAGTGATAAATTTGCCATTAAACAAATTTAACCTGATCAGTACGGAATTCTTCATTCTCAACTATTCTGATTAAAATTGATTTATTATGGGATGAATTGTGTGGATTTGACTGTAGAAAACTCTATAAAGGTGTCACTGCTGTGGATGATGTCACTGCTGTGGATGGTGTCTTTGCTGTGGATGGTGTCTTTGCTGTGGATGGTGTCTTTGCTGTGGGTGTCTTAGCTGTGGATGGTGTCTTTGCTGTGGATAGTGTCTTTGCTGTGGATGGTGTCTTTGCTGTGGATGGTGTCTTAGCTGTGGATGGTGTCGCTGCTGTGGATGGTGTCTTTGCTGTGGATGGTGTCGCTGCTGTGTATGTGTGGATGGTGGTTGTAGACAGTATGGCTGCTATTACTGACACAGTTGCTGATGTAACTGGCTTCATTGATGTCAGAAAGTATTGTAATATAGTGAGGTCGGGGTGGTAGACTAGGAAACTTTACGAAAAAGTGGAAATGAGCAGCCAAGTTGTGAAGTTAAACTAGGATTGTCTAGAATTAGATAAGGGAGGTCACAGTTGCAGCCTAGGATTTAATAGTTTGGGATAGGGATATAGAAATATAGAACTAACAATGCCTATGATTGTTATGTTTCTGTTATTGTTTATAGTGTACTAACTCAAGTGACAGTACTGCCCTATTTGGTCATATCACTAATGGGTTTGTGGTAATAACAAAGAAGCAGCTGACTAATCTAAAACCAAAGGGTGTTTAGGTCTGATACATAAATAATTTTTTTTAATATTCTGGCATTTTAACAATTAACTATAGCCTTCATCCATGATATTTGAATACTCACAAATGACAGAGTTATAATTACAAAGCCTAAGAGTGATACAAAACTATCATAAAAAATTGCATTGGTTTTAATATTGTTCTTATTGAAAAGATAAACCACAGGACAGTTTGCTGTGTGATTCTTCTGGAAGTGTACTCTTTTCAGTCAAGCCATGTCATGAAATCCAGTTTCAGCTTCACAACCGATGTTGGATAGCTTAATTATTCACATAATCTGTTCATCTGACAGTTTGAGCTTCCTATGAAAGTTATTATTGTTGTTGTTGTTGTTGTTAATATCATTATTAATACTAATAACATTTTACTGGACAAGCTACAGATCACACTTATGTTGGTTAGCAGTGGTACACAAAAAGTTTCTATCAAAGAATTAATATTATTACTACTACTATTACTACTAGCTACTTGTTCTTGGAGTTGTTGCTGCCAATTAGTAATGCAGCTGCTTTACTGAATGTCCATCCTGAAAACATTATTAGCAAGAGAAAGGAAGAGAGCCCTTGCTCATGCAACTAACTAGCAGTGGTCTTCAATTCTATTTTAAAAGACTCCTATAACTTTCCCCATTATTTTGCTTTTCTACCCACTCCAGGATGTCTCAGTGATCCTGGTGCAGTTAAAAAACAAACAAACAATATAAAGATATGTACAATTTTTCCTTTCAGCCAATAGTGTATTACTTTTGTGTTACCTGTGACAAGGAAATAACCCAAAACCTCCTCATTCCTCTTGCACTAAATGCAGCATCTTCCTTACTCAGTATCTTCTTGATGGTGAAGTGTTTGACTGCAAGAAATTCCAGGTTCCAGGCGAGAGGCTCCTGGTGCGGGTAAAGTTAAATATGCGCGTCAATTTCTACCGTACTGCGCAAACGGTCCAACCGTTTAATTTACCATTTTACGCGGAAACGGTGTGATGTTTTCTACAAATGGTATGGCCGTAGTACATAGTACATTCGCACGTTTGACACAAAAAAGAAAAAAGGATAAACTACAGCAACGGTTTTACCGTACAACGCCCGTCGCACGGTGCGAAAACCGGCACTTTGTTTTGACGTCTACTGTACATGCATCTGCAAGAGGGACAGTTGGACATCTCATGGACTGTCCCATGGGATCATGGGATGGACAATGTGACATACACATGATCTATGAGAGGGACAGTTTGACATCCCGCGAAATGTCCTATGGTCCCATGGGATCATGTGATGGGATGGACAGTGTGACATACATGCATATGTGAGAGGGACAGTTGGACATCCCGTATTTAAAAAGGTACACTGAGTAGAGAAGATCATAAATATCAGAATTACAGAATCTCTAATGTATGCCAAGTCTCCAGCGAAAGGGAAAAAAGAGAGGGATGGGAGGGGGAAGAGAGAGAGAGAGAGTGAAAGAAAAAGAGACTTATACTTCTACACAATTCATTAAGACTTTACTAGTGGAACTCAATCAGTGTTCTGAATAATACACACCATTGACTTAAACACCATGCACACTTACACACAAAAGTTGTAATTTAATGAACCAATGCCATTACTTGTCGCCAAACCAAACAATTGACAACACCCACCACTTACCTGCGCAACTCACTGGAGCAGGTGGTGTAATTGGTTGTGGACTGGTTGAAGCTATGGTCCACTTTGTGCCAGAGATCACAGTAGAACTTGAGACACTGGAGGATGGAGAAGAACAACCACATAAGGTTGGGCGATATTGGGGTATATTGTATCACGATATTTTGGCAGGACAATATTGTGATATGACTATAATATATTGAATATTTTTAAATTATTAATTATTTAGGGAAAAAATTAACAGCAAGAATTTTTAATGATGATAGCATCTAATGACAAGCCAAACTGTGAATGATGAGGAAAAAAATTATAAAAAAAGATCATTAAAAATTTGAATGATGAGGGGGAAAAGAAAAAAAATTACAGAAACTTTGAAGGATTGGAAAAGAAATTATTGAAACTTTGAATTATGAGAAAAAAATGGAGAATTATGGGTCCAATTACAAGTTTTCGAAAGAAAGGTTAGCATCTCAACCTTGTCTGGCTTCAAATTCGTTCATACCTCTGTACTCTATCCACTGACTCTGCAAGTGACAGTTGATCAGCAGGCCTCTTCCTTGAAGTTGACGCTCCTAGTGTTGCTAGCGATTCTTTCATCATAGCCTCCTTTAAATGCAAGTGAAGATTGCTATGGGTAGTGCGCAAATGTGCAAGCAAGCTACTAGCATTCCCATTCTTGGTTGCCACTCTTCGATAACAAGTGCGACAAATTGCAGTCTCCTTCTGAAACTCTTTATCCTTTTTCTCCAAGCCAAAATAGTTCCACACTTGACCCTTGCTTCCAGGCTTCTTGTGTAGCTCCCGTACTCTCATCGCAGGGTCTGCCGTACTTACTTCTTGCAAGAGAATAAAAATACAGCTGCTCGACTATTGCGTGCGCGTCGCTTCCCGCGCATTATGCGCGCGCAGGTAAGTTTCGGCGGTTTTTCTAGATTTTCAATATTTTAATATTGCTAGACAACACGATACCGCCAGACGGTTATTGACAGATACCGCGATCATGACTATATACCGATATATCGCCCAACCTTACAACCACACAATTACCAGAAGCTACAAATGGTGGGGGAAAAAATAAAATTAGACTGCACCTCCAAATTGATCGTGTGTAGTTTAAAGTGATTATCTTTCAGCATTACTGCTACCATAACACCCAATATCACATGACCCCACTCATCAATCACATGATCCCACTCATCAGTCACAACCCACCCATCAGTCACATGACCACACCCACCGTGACATCCTGCTGTGGAAACAGGTTCAGGTACTTCTTGTGGTCCAAGTCCTTGCGTCTGGTAATGAGTTGCCCCTCCTAGTCCAGGGGGTCCACCACGCGCAGCATGAAATGGTTCTGAACACAATTACACAAGAATGATCAAAACATGGCCACAATATAGTAGAGAATGCACACATGTAAAATAAATAAAACCAAACAACAACAACAACAACAAACTGATATATCTTTATATATATTCTTATTTCTATCGTGGTCACTGATGTGACTGTATCATGCACACACAAACACACACATTTACAGAAACATGTACACACATACATACAGTACAACCATCCACCCACACATACATATGTAGCCTAGGGCAAACTCCATTAACTGTCTAGCTTTGTCATCAATTATCCATGACTATTCCTAAGAGGCCCCACCCACTTGCCCCACCCACTTAATGAGTTGGCAGCAGAGTATAAATCATATCTTACACACGCATACTAGAATCCCGTGATTAGCACAAAAATAAAATTAAAAGTTAATGTTAATTTGAACTAATTATACATTTATCATCATCAAAGGTGTAATTAATAATAAATTGACTTCCCTCACACTCACTCACCTACCCACACACACAACATACCTACTATCCCCCCCCCCCCCCACCAAAACACACCTACCCTCCCCTATCCCCACACACGCCGAAACACAACTATGAACACATACACACATCGATACAAAACACACAGCAGCAAAAATATCCTATTAAGGGTGCTGGGACAACTCCCACGCAAATATTCACAATAATTGGATTTTGGTTGCTAGGGATTACTAACTTTTTTCTTGGTGTTTGTAGAGCTCCAACTAAGGGTGGATCCTAAAGAGTACTGCTAATGGACTAACTAAATAAAAAGAACGGGCCTTGGGAGCTTGTTTCGTTCAAGTTACGAGCTCCTCAGCCTCAAGTATATAATCCACAACTCCTCCGCGGGTGCCGTCGCTGACGAGCCCATTCTTCGTATACTGCTACATTTGTTGATTGTCTTCAAAACCTTCGTTGTACTTTTTCTCAATTCTGCTTTGTTTTGTCTAGTTGACTGTGCTGATTTGATCCTCACGGCAGCGCGCCCGAATTTTTTTCTTTCAAAAAAAATCGCAACGAACATTTTGTAGCTAAGGTCATAGTCAGCCTGTGTACGAAATTTGGAGTCTTTTCTACTCGTAGTTTCTGAGAAGAAACACAAAATAGACTCCAGGACTAAAAATTAGTCCACGCGATCTTTTGGCAGAGACTTGATTGACTGCATTCAAACCACACCCACAACAGATTCAATTGATTCCGCGGGAAAGTGAGTTCCAGGTGCTCTCTAACTTTCGGGCGCCTACCTGTTAGCAAACCAGTTTTCTGGCCGCCTCTCCTTCTCGATGATAAGCCCTACTGAAACGAGTGTGAGGAGATTATTGTAGTCTTGTTAATAGTGTTTTTCTCGGCATGGTCAGGTAAGGGAAGCCTTTTATCAAGCTAGCTAGATGCATATTCAGTGTGTGTATGTACCTGTAATAGATTAGTGAACCATTTTTGCTGCTGGAAAACTCTACAGTTTCAGTTTGTGTACAGTTTTCTGTACTTAGCTATTCACTTCATTTGTTTATTCATCCTTACTTAGCTAGCTAGATCACAAACTATTCATCTAGCTATATTTAGCTGGCTATTTCAAAATATTTTTTATATAAAATAAGTATCATTATATTATATACATTCATAAAAATTATCACTGGTCATCACAATACTGTAAAATAAAAATAAAAAGAGTGATATATCAGGAAGAAGTTTTGCACAAGAATAAAAAATTGAAATAATGGAGTCATTAGTCATGGAGTCATTAGTGAGGTATTATAATTTACCTGTCAAGGCTTGGAGACAATCTGCTGGGAGCCAGTGTCTGCTCTAGGGAGAAACAATACTGATAAAGTAAGCCAACAAATACAATATCAAACAGCTGCGCTCTTTACAACTTATAGCGGGGGCGGGGCCTCGGTTAGTTTTATCAATTGGGTGGGCGGGAAGCTTTGAATTACCCGCGCTAGCTAAGTTTAGCGGTCGTTTTTACTATTGCCAGCAAGGCGGATTTTTGTGGTTATTTGTAGTGCGCGCGGGTGCGCGCGCGTTGCTATGTCCCCCCAGCACCCTTAAAGGGTGGGCATTAAAACAACAATTAAAAACCACTACATGTGTAGCAGACCCTATAATATAGCACACTCAGTCTCACCATTTGGAGGAAGTCCAGTATCAATAGGGAATGGAGATGAAGTCCTCCATATTGTACCAGTCATGTGACTACAAACACAATATGTGAGCGGGTCTGGGAAAAGGGACCTTACGGCGCAAAAATTGAAATTGAGATATAGGCTCCAGAAGTAAGTCATCGGAAAAATTCTTTCTTTCTCCTATTTTTGTTTTTTGCAGAATTAGTCTTAGTGACCCTTACTCTACGTCTATGCCAAATTTCGCATGTCAAAACGACTTAAAAGACCACAAGCGTGCCGTGAAAAGACAAGCTACTTTTTATTCTTCTCTCATTCTCGAAGTACAATAAACGGGGAATGGGCGGAGTTTCTAGTGCTAGCTAAAAAAACGGCATAGCTTTGAGACTACTGCATGCATTCTACCGCTTACCTTTGGCTTAAAGTTTACCGCTACAGCGAATAGAGCAGCCAAGGATTCCAACAAGACAGGTCGTGAGACGCTCTGAAAGCTAAAAAGAACTCTACGCAAACTTCGTTAGTCGCCGAAAAAGCGGCTGTACGATTTAATTGCGTATGCGGAGTACGCCGTTAAGTATACGGAAACGTTAATTATACCGGAAGTGGAAATTCAATTTATGTTTTCTCGATTTCAAGCTCAATTGCTTTGCTGAATAGGGCCCAGTTCAACTGCCAGTTTCTCTGCGTGTCGAAGGTTTTACCCTCCAGTATTTTAGCACTAAGTTGAGATAAATTATATCTTTTTATTAGCATAAAAAACTCAATTTTTTTGATTTGCGCCATAAGGTCCCTTTTCCTAGACCCACTCACATATACTAGCATTGAAATATCATCACACACACACACACACTCTCCTCCTACACACTGAAATATCACCACACACATACACGCTCTAATCCTACACACTGAAATATCATCACACACATACACACTCTCCTCCTACACACTGAAATATCATCACACACCTACACACTCTCCTTCTACACACTGAAATATCATCACACACATACACACTCTAATCCTACACACTGAAATATCATCACACACATACACACTCTCCTCCTACACACTGAAATATCATCACACACATACACACTCTCCTCCTACACACTGAAATATATCACACACATACACACTCTAATCCTACACACTGAAATATCATCACACACATACACACTCTCCTCCTACACACTGAAATATCATCACACACATACACACTCTAATCCTACACACTGAAATATCATCACACACATACACACTCTCCTCCTACACACTGAAATATCATCACACACATACACACTCTCCTCCTACACACTGAAATATCATCACACACATACATACTCTAATCCTACACACTGAAATATCATCACACACATACACACTCTCCTCCTACACACTGAAATATCATCACACACATACACACACATACCCCTTACCTAAAATATTATATTTACTACTACAAATACTAAATTTTTTGTATTCTCACTCTCACCCTCCCACACACACACACACATCTGGCGGTCACTATGAGTGAAGCCAGGCTAGGAACTCGCAGGAGTAAGGCCTTTCCTCAAAGCACACACAATCACCCACCTACACACCCACCCACCCACATACTGTACTAAAATATCCTGATATAGAGTGGGCATTAAAACCATAGGTTAAATCCTATAATGATATTCATAGCACACTCAGTCCCATGGGAAAACTGAAGTAACTGGACAACATGCCCTCCCTTCTGCCCCATATATATATACACACACACGCCCCCAAAATGCAGACGCCCCCAAAACACACACACCACATGCAAAATGCAAATGCAAATTCTCTCAGTGGGTCACACACACCTGGCAGTCACTATGAGAGAAGCAGGGCTAAGAACTTCAGGAGAAAGGCCTTTCCTCATAGCAAGTGGTGTGGGCACCCGAAGTCCCACCTGGACCATTGCCGTTGCATGAGAAAAGACCTTGAATTTGCACCCCAGCAAATGCCAGGTACCCAATCACAGCTGTGGACTGGTAGGAGGCAGAGGAAGAAAAAAAACCAGATGAAAAATTCCCAAGTGGGGGTTGAACTCAGGTCCTCAGGTCCTGAGCCAAGAAATCAACCAATACACCAATACACACACACATGCACACACACATGCACACACACACACACACAATTCTAGACACCATATTTCACACCTATACTTGTAGTACACACACACACAAATAAACACACACATATATTGGTGTTTCATGAAGTAAAAGCAGGTAGAGAGGTATTTTGCAGACACCCCCTAACCATACCAATTAAAACAATAGAACTTGCTATAGTATGTCCAAGTTGAGTTGGCACGACCGCAAGCGCAGTAATTGAGGAATGCATTTAGTACTTTACCGGAAGCAATTTAGTCATGTGAATCCAAGTCAATTAAGCACGCAAACTTCAACGTTGCACGTGAAAAAGGGGTGGTAATGCAGGTGCACATTAATACTGTAACTATTGAAAGAAAGAAATTTAGTGAAGTTTATGGGGTTTTTCGGGCGCTGTACAGCTCATCTCGTCTGTTTTCAATTATATTTATGTTTCTTATGCGCAGATAATGTACACCAGATGGAAAACGTAAACTGGTGAGGCGTTCTTCTGAAGAGACAAGATTAAAATCAGTCGATTCTACCTACTGTGTCCCAAGAAATATTCTGATATTCACAGAATTCAGCAGTACAGCACTGTTAACTTGTAGCTAAAGTTACTAGACTTCCTTGTTAAACAAAATTATCAATTGTTTCATTTATTTATAATATGTATATGAAAATTGATGAGATGATAGAATTTAAGTAGTACACATATACAAAATATAGTTGTGATCCGAATTGAAGGTGGAGTGCTGCTTTTGAACGGAAGTAGCTACGCTTCCGGGGTTTGTACCATTCGAAAGCTCGTGCCGAAGCGGTCCAGAAAATTCCCTTTAAAAACTTCTGAGTGGGCGGGAAAGTGCAGTTCCAAAACTCAATAGAAAAGTCTATGGGAATAAATAAAACCACACGTTTCCCGCGCTACACGCGGCGGGATTTAGTCACGCGCTCAAACCCGGGTCAACCACGTGCGCAGTACAGCAGAGTTGCGTACCAAGATAATAAGATATACAATTCATCATAGACTCTATATGCCAATATTTGTGCTTTAGCTGTCCATTGCTCCTCATGTCTATAACAGTAAATTGGTTGAGTTTCTAACTAAATAGGCCCTATTTAAACAGGTATGAAAATCTGAGTGACAAGCAACTCGTGTTACAAACGTTAAGTAGCCTTGAATAGCAACAAAGTCCTGAGCCTAAAATGAACCAGAATGTCAAGCAGAAGGGTAGAAACGAAGTCACCAAACTAACGACTGCTTTTTGTTTACACTTGTCTAGGTACAGTTCTCTATGGTTATAGGGATGCTATTTACCACCCTCCAAATTCAACTGCTGCTTGTATCTACCACAATTTCATATCATCATAAAATTATATATTATGTCATTATAAAATTATATTAATTAAGTAAAAAAAAATTATATAATTAAAAAAGTTGAAATTTAGAAAAATTGGTAAAATTATGAATAAAATGATATGAATGATTCAGTGTGAAGGACAAAGAAATACTGGAATGTGTGTGGCAATAGCTAAAGGTGTAGGTGATGTACTGGATTCTTCACACTACTGTTGAGTACTTCTGAAATTCGTCACACCAAGAAAGTAAGAATAGAGTTTAAATACACGCTTTAAGCACACAACAATCAGACTTACTTGAGGAGGCGTTCAGCCGTGGTCCTGTGCTTCTTTCCTCTAAGTTTTGTAGCTCCAGATAACCCTCCGCAACCTTCAACCAGTTTTAGCGCACAACTAGAAGCTCATACAAACCATAAACTACGGGTGATTAGTTATAACTGGGCATATATTGAATACAGCCGCGGAAGAAACTGCCATAGCTTCTTTTTCATTTCAACAAGTAAACTTACGGTAATAATGCGCACCTTGGACCCGCCCCGTTTTTACTGTGGGCGTCGACGTTTTCGCGCGTTTGAGCTACTACTGTCATGTGAGTCACTGATCACATGAGAACCTCATCACTACCTCTAGTCACTGGTCACGTAAGAACCTCATCACCACCTCTAGTCACTGGTCACGTATGAACCTCATCACTACCTCTAGTCACTGGTCACGTATGAACCCCATCACTACCTCTAGTCACTGATCACATGAGAACCTCACACTACCTCTCGTCAATGGTCACATGAGAACCTCATAGTCATGGTCAAATGAGAACTCTCACTACCTTAGTCATGGTCACGTATGAACCCTAAAACGACCTCTAGTCACTGGTAACATGAGAACCTCAGCCACTACCTCTAGTCACTGGTCAGTATGCTACTATCACTACCTCTAGTCAATGGTCACATACAAACCATCATCACTACCTCTAGTCACTGGTCACGTATGAACCCCATCACTACCTCTAGTCACTGGTCACATGAGAACCTCATCACTACCTCTAGTCACTGGTCACGCATGAACCTCATCACTACCTCTAGTCACTGGTCACATAAAAACCATCATCACTACCTCTAGTCACTGGTCACGTATGAACCCCATCACTACCTCTAGTCACTGGTCACATAAAAACCATCATCACTACCTCTAGTCACTGGTCACGTATGAACCTCATCACTACCTCTAGTCACTGGTCACATAAGAACCTCATCACTACCTCTAGTCACTGGTCACATAAAAACCATCATCACTACCTCTAGTCACTGGTCACGTATGAACCCCATCACTACCTCTAGTCACTGGTCACATAAGAACCTCATCACTACCTCTGGTCACTGGTCACGTATGAACCTCATCACTACCTCTAGTCACTGGTCACATATGAACCCCATCACTACCTCTAGTCACTGATCACATGAGAACCTCATCACTACCTCTAGTCACTGGTCACGTATGAACCCCATCACTACCTCTAGTCATTGGTCACATGAGAACCTCATCACTACCTCTAGTCACTGATCACATAAAAACCATCATCACTAGTCACTACCTCTAGTCACTGGTCACGTATGAACCCCATCACTACCTCTAGTCAGTGATCACATGAGAACCTCATCACTACCTCTAGTCATTGGTCACGTATGAACCCCATCACTACCTCTAGTCACTGGTCTCATAAAACCATCATCACTGCCTCTAGTCACTGGTCTTATAAGAACTTCATCACTATTTCGAGTCAGGCTAAGAACTCGTGTGGGCACCCGAAGTCCCACCTAGACTATTGTTATTTCATGACAGAATGCCTTGAGCTACGGATTGGTGGGAAGCACAGAAAACAAAACAAAAACAAATAAAAAAAAACAACAACAAAAAAAAACAGATGAAAAATTCCCAGAGTTTAAAGACACTACATGTGTATCAGATCCTATAATGATATTCATAGCACACTCAGTCTCACCATTTGTGGGATGTCGAGGAGTATGAGAAGAGAACCCATGAGCTGACGAGAAGAATAAGAAAAACTGAGATGGTTCAGGAAAAAAGAGAGCAAGAGAGGGAAACCATGGATAAAAATACTTTATGCTACTGCGTTCCTAACTTGCAAATGTTAGTGCATCAAGTGCCACTGTGTGGCAAGGTGCTTGCTAGTTTATAATATCATTACTACTACTAGAAGTTACTAGTACCACCAACAGTATATTACCATTTATTTTCAGCCTTCTTTACATTGGTTAGCATAAACTCACAACTATGACAAAGAAGAGTATTTCTATCTTGCAGGGCAGTTGAATATGTACATCCATAGTAGATCGACTTCTTCAAACTGCTTTAGCACTGGATGCAGCCAAAACCTTGAAGTTTTTCCTTCTCTCCCAAGCACCTCCACACGCACCAGCAGCAACACGATCCTTTCCTTATTAGCTACTTTGGAAAACGACTACGTAATTGTGGTGGGCAAATCCAGTAAAATACAGTATTTTGGGTGGTCCAGTCCGGAAATTTAAAGTAGGAATCTAAGTAGCGTAGGGCTAGGGAGGCCTCCATTCTTGAAGACGGCGGCAGGAAAAGATTATGCATGGCGGAAGGTCAGCCTCAACTTCGTAAGGAGGTGAGCGCCCTTAGCTACTGAGTTGGGTTTTCTAGAAGTATTGGCTAGTTACCAAATTATGGTTTGTTCACTAAAACCAGTTTTGTCTACCAGATCAGTGTTGGCTTATTGTCTGATTGCAACATTCAGTATTTGCAAATTTATCAGATCCAGTATTTATGTAGTTGCTGAATTCATTATTAGATCCAGTGTCTATTTATCTGATTACTAGATCCAGTGTTTGCATATCTAATCAGGGATGTAGATAACTTTTACACAAAGTGGGAGGAGCTATGTTAGATACCAGTACAAATAAGCAGCATAGACTAATAATGTTTGATTCATTTAACAAAAAATAAGCTCCTACTTTGTCTTTTTTATCAATCCAATTCATTAATTGAATGAATGAGTGGGTGTGATCAAGTGGATGTGGTTATAATGGCCACACCAACTCAATTTGTCTTCCTACTCCTCAGTCCACTAGTGTTTTTTTGTACAATTCATTAGCTCTAATTGGAACACACACACACACCATCTGTTCTTTTTGTAAACATTGACAAACGTACATCCTTGCTTGATGCATTCTTTTGTGCAGCCATATTTAGACATTTGCAGAACTGAAGCTTCTTTCAATTGTACTATTTTGTTACTTGTATTGTAAGAGTAAGCTTGCCACCGACCTTGATAGTATCAGAGTAGAACTCTTTCCCAACTGCATCCAAGTGTAGGTCAGGACAACAGACCTCAATCAGTAAACTCTAGACAAGTTCAAAAGAAGTCAACTAAACCACAAGTGGTTTTATAAGTTGTTGTTGTTTGTTTTGTTTTTTGTAGTTAAGGGCTCAATTAAGTCACTTGTGCAAGCATTGCTTGTGATAGCTCCTTAAAATGATTTTCTAGCTTTGTGCCACAGTGAGGGCAAGTGATTTAAGTCAAAACTAAGGTGTGGGCAAAAACTACATTTCAATAAATCCAATTAGAAAAATAGTTGAGAATTACTTTTTGTTTTTGTTATTATTATTATTATTATTTGCAATAGTGGACATGTTTTGTGCATATTTTAAACCTCTCTTTACTTTCCAGTCTCTGGTGCCTTTTATGAGCATGCCCAGACATGAGTTCCCTCTCTCTTTTTTTTTCCAGATACTGGTGCCTTTATGAGCGTGCTCAGACATGACTTTCCCTCTTTTTTTCAGATGCTGGTGCCTTTTATGAGCATGCTCAAACTTGACTTCCCCCCCCCCTTTTTTTCCAGATGCTGGTGGTTGATGCCTTTATGAGCATGCTCAGACATGAGTTTCCCTCTCTTTTTTTTATTTGCTGGTGCATTTTTATGAGAGGACTCTCATACATTGCTTTCCCTCGTATATTGCTATAGTTTGTAATTGTCTATTTTACTTTTGCTATTTGAAGTCTAGTTTGTTCCAGAAATACAGTAAGTTGTGTATTTATATTGCTGTGCTTGTTATTTACAGTTTCTTACAGTGTTTATAAAAATTGTATGCTTGTGTATTTTAATGTTGTATGTTTGTATTTAATGTATGCTTATGTGTTGGCAATTTTTATACACATGTAGCACAGTGACTATCCTAAGCAAATTCCAAACAGTCATAGAATGAGAGTAAGCAGCTTTGTCTTCAGCATTTTGTCACTGTTTTGACTTAGTTTTAATACTGCTTTGGCTTAGTTTCAATACTGCTTACATAAAACACTAATAAAATTTGTCAAACTCTTTCTTTCAATTTACTGCTAAAAGCTAGAAAATCTTCCACAGCTATATCAACAAGCTAAAGCCTTATACTCCCAATTCAGTGCTTTTGGATGACGCACAAACCAGCTCGTACAAAAATCTTGCTTTATTTTTGACTAAGCAGACAGACTTAATTTCTGACAAACACACCACTCTAACCAGGTTCCCACTTGGTAGGCTCTTTGCCAGACAGTAGTTCCTCTAATTTTTTAAATTATCTAATCCAGCCATGGTCCTAACATCTACGAAACATCAGTAGTTAGGACGTGATACCATAAGTCTCTGACAATGTGATAACATACTCTCTGACGATGTGATATCGCAGTCTCTGACGATGTAATATGGTAGTCTCTGACGATGTGATAACATACTGTCTGACAATCTGATAACATACTCTCTGACGATGTGATAACATATTCTCTTACATTGTGATAACATACTTTCTGACATTGTGATAACATACGCTCTGACGATGTGATAACATACTCTCTGACGATGTGATAACATATTCTCTTACATTGTGATAACATACTTTCTGACATTGTGATAACATACTCTCTGACGATGTGATAACATACTCTCTGATAATGTGATAACATACTCTCTGACGATGTGATATGGTAGTCTCTGACGATGTGATAACATAGTCTCTGACGATGTGATAACATACTCTCTAACGATGTAATAACATTCTCTAAAGTTGACTTGTACTGTTTTTATCTGTACTCTTTTTTATCTTTGCACTCATTGGTTGTTATGTTAAATTGAATTCAAAACTTTTTTCTGGGCTAAAATACACGGAAAAAAAAGACACTTCTTTTTATTGTATGTTTGTGTGTGTTTTTAAAGTAATGTTGCTAACTATATTATTTTACGCTATGTTTATGTAAAAAAAGATACTTTTCTTTATTGTATGTTTGTGTGTTTATTTTTTCTATTTCAGTAATGTTGCTAACTCTGTTATTTTTAATATCACATTATGTTTATGTATCTAAGCATTGTGTAAGAAAGTGTATGTTTGTGTGTTTGTATGTTATAGAGTTGGTTTTGTTAGTATGCATGTCCATTTCTCTATATGTGTTTATCTACAGTTTACAAAGTTTATATTTATATGGCGTATTCATTGCTTCTATAGGAATCAATGTGTTTGTGTGTTTGTTTTTAATATGTATTTGTTGATCAAACATGAAGTCCGTGTGTTGATATGCATAAATAATTAATGCTTTTTGTTTGTTTGTTTACTTGTAATTTAAATATATATTTTTATTTATTTGCATTTAGAGAGATCTCCATCCTCAAGCCTCACTTCACTGGGAACACTGCCATACCTGGAGTGAGTATGTCCTGCCTGACCTATGTGCAGTACTACAGGATACAGTAATACTACTGGATGATGATGACACACTTCACATCTCTACTGACCTTCACTCATGGACTACTACTCGTGCACCATATGTAGCCTCGTCCCTAACTACCTACCAGTCTAAGTTTGTATTGGTTGGTGGAGAGCATCCCTCCACTTATGAACCCACTAACTCTCTGTTGACTAGTACTACTGGTCTGGACTGGACGCCATCGCTACGTGCCATGCCTACTCCTCGCTACTGGCCATCATCAGTTAGTGGAGGATCACCAGAGGTCCTGGTCGTGGCTGGTGGGAGTGGCTCACATAACGAGAGGTTGGATGTTGTGGAAGTTCTACTCAACGACCATTGGACGACTGCAGACTCACTTCCTTCTTCATGTTACAACATGCGATCAACATTCCATGAAGGCAACTTCTACTTCACAGGAGGAGGTTACAAGAGAGAGATTCTATTTATATGCACTTTAGAGTCTCTAGTAGCATCTGCTAGTAATGGCAGGACAACTCCACTAACAATATGGAGGACAGTAAACACATCTACTGACACCTGCGCTATCACCTCTTCCTTATCGAATCTAATTGGCATGGATGGATATTCTAAGGTTAGAATTTATTCCAACAAGACAGAGAACTGGATTGAGACTACTAGTGAGGGAGATGTACCAGGTCAGGAGGATAATCATGGATGGATAGCTACTGCAGTCTTGTCTACTGGCCAGTTACTGGTTGCTATTGAAGATAGAGTGTATAAAGTAACTCTGTCAGGTTAGTGTATGCAAATAGCAGCTTCTCTCTAGAAGAAAGTATGATATGTAATTATTAGCTGAGAATGTCTGAGCTAAATTGCAGCTGGTGCACTGGCAGCTGCTTCTACTGGCTTAGCTCCAGGCTATAAAACCAGCTGCCCACACTCCTAGTGCTGGAGCCAGCTGAGGGTAGAAGCATAGGAGTGTGTGGGTTATTGCAGAGTAAAACCTGTGCAACTATATCACTTGTAATTATAGGACTACTGTAAACTCACAGCTTTAGGAGCAATAATCAAGTGATGCTTCATTAGCTAGATGTCACTACAAAAGGCACCAAAGCACAGGAGTGTGTGAGCTATTACCAGTGTGAATAATAAAAGTTGTGTCAAGAGTCAGTGCATATGCAATAGGAGAGTTACATAGTTTAAGAAAGGGATATTTTCTTTGGAAACCACTTCATTTGAGCAAGAAATCCCAGTGTCTGTATCAGGTTTTGGGTTCATTAGAGTAGTTCTCTTTACTATCTGTTCTCAAAAAAATGGACTTATTTTTTATTTTATGTGATAGATGACTACAAGTATGAAGAAGCATACAAACACTTCATTGTTTCCAAGGAGGTTCTGGAGCTTCCGTCTTTAAAGCTTATGTTTCTTGGTCCACCACGACAAGGCAAGACTACAACTCGCCGTCGCGTTACGAAAGAGATCATAGATCTTATGTCAGCCAAAGAAGAGGAACAGATTCATGGCAGTACAGGCACAGTGGAGTGTTGTTCTAATATGCTAGTCCAAGGCACGTCTGATACAACTACAGCAGATAAGGGAACACACTGGACCATTGTACAGAATCTCACTGAGGAAGCATCTCTACTCCTTCATAGTCTTAGAAAAGGTCTGGAGACTAAATTCACTTCTGAGACTGCAGCTCGTCCCCATGGAGATATTGCAACAATGGCAGAGGTCAGTCAGGCTAGCAGTACAGAGCAGTCTCACCTTGTGGAAAAACCACCACAACCAACATCGAAGCAGTCCAGACAAAAGAAATCCTCACCTCTCTCACCAACACATGTCCAACTAGCCAATGAGATGGTAACATCACAAGATTATTCTGAAATAGCTGCCATATACGAGAGAGTTTCAAGGCAACCACAGTTTGCAGAAAATATGAAGCATTCTTTCAAAGCTTTCTTGAGAATGGAGGACAGTGGAGGGCAGCCTGAGCTGATGGACATGCTACCAGCACTCACCACAGGACCTGGCCTCTACTTGCTATTCTTTAGCTACAAGTTCAAGTTAGACGAGGAGTATCGAGTCTTTTATCAGAGAGCTTCAGGAGAGACAACTGCACCAGAAAACTCGGAGTTTACTCTGCAAGAGATGCTTTTGCGTACCCTGGCCAGTGTATCTTGTTTCAGTTCCTCTGCCCATCTTCAACCTCTACCAGGAGCAGGCAACTCGTCCATCATTGGTGAGATTCTGGAGTCCTCCAAATCAGTAGTGTATATAGTGGGTACTCACAAAGACCAAGTTTCTGAGCAAGACATCACTACAGTCGACTCACAGCTTCAAAAGGTGATTCGAGACACAGACTTCTACAGGAAGGACATAGTGCAGTTCTGCTCACAAGACAAGCTTGTTGTTTCTTTGGACAACATGAAAGGCGGAGTAGAAGAAATCCATCACTTGCATCAGCTATTGGAGAATGCCATGGAGAAACACTTTAAGAAGCTGAAGATTCCAGCTGTGTGGCTTCTGTTCAGCTTGTGTCTTCGCATGAGAGAGGTAAAGACAGCCAGCATGGAGACCTGCTTGGCCTTGTCCAATGCCTTCAATATGACACCCTACGAGACCAAAGTAGCCCTGTGGTTTCTTCACCACCATGCCGGTGTTCTGATGTACTTCCCCAGTGTGCCTTGTTTAGAAGACCTGGTCATCATAGACATCCAGATAGTGTATGACAGTATCACTGGTGTCATTCTTGAAGCCATGAGCTTTGATAACGTAGGTAAGGCTACAGCTGAGAGATTCAGGAAGACAGGTCGATTCACTATGAAAGATTTGAAATCGGCTACATCTAAAATTTCAGGAGATGTCATTCCACCAGAGCAGCTGGTAGCTTTGCTTGCACATCTTCACATTATAGCTAAGATTGTGTCAGTTGAATATTCCAAGTCCGTCTTAGAAGAGGAGAAAGAGTACATCATACCTTGCGTGTTAGAAAACACGAGTGCAAAGGAACTTGACCTATTTCACAAAGAATCCTGTAGGTCATGTTTGATGGAGCCTTTGTTGATGTACTTCAGTAGTGGGTTTACTCCTATGGGACTCTTTTCTGCTTCTATGGCCTGTCTCGTATCTAACAAGTCCTTCACTTTCATCAGAGAAGGTGTCAAGAAAAACATGGTGCACTTTTTGTACGGATCCAATTTAATTCGTGTAACATTTGTATCTCGATCTAAATATTTTGAAGTTGTAGTTTCATGCGATCCTACATTCCAAGACTCCATTCATCATGAATGTACTGCTTTAAAACAAGAAATAGAGGACACTCTAAATAAAGCCAGTTCCAGAATGAACTACAACAGCTACATGGACTACCAGTTTGCCTTTGACTGTCGTTCACATGAAGGAGGGAATCATCTCGGGGTCATTGATGGAGTGCACTCTGTCCCCAAAGTCATGAAATGTCTCTTCAATCCTGACAGCCCACAAGCAGTTGTACTTACCAACAGACACCTCATTTGGTATGGACAGGTATGTAGAAATAGACTATGTATTCTAGATTGTGTTTACTAACTCTCATATATTTTGGTATTAGAAATATGAAAAGAAAGATCCTGCAGTAGAAATCTCTGAAAGTAAGTCAAGTTGTTATTTGTATTTAGCTAGTATTATTGAAAATGTTTTATTATTAGGTGGCAACAACTTGAGTATATTTCTGAGAGTGTATCCTGACTTGGTTCGCTCAGTGACGCCTTGTGTTATGACAGTAGCTGATCACTGCTACAGTATTGGACTCATATCACGTTATACCAATAGACAACTTTGTCAACGTAGAGACCTGATTGACGAAGACAAAACAAGGATTCTCTTAGACTACATTCGTGAAGTCTTTTCATCTGAACACACAGCTCTCAAGGATTTTGTTACTGTATTGTACGAAACAGAATGTAATGATGTGGCAGATAAAATACAGCAACAGCTCCAGTAAGTTTACTGTTATGGTTGTAGTATTTGTATTAATGTTTTGTTTTTGTAATAGAATTATGGATTGAAGTCTGTCAACACTACTTGGACATGCAATTGAACAAGTTTTATATATCACAGTTGGTAATGTATCCCATATTTCAAATTGGACATTGAATTTGCACATTGTCAAAGTTTTAATTTTTGTTGCAACTCTAAATTTTCATTAAAAATATAAAATTAATTATTAGCCTTATATAATAGCATACTAAGGTAGCTAGTGTAGGTTTTCAAGTGCACACTAGAGTCAAAATCACTGGACATACACACACATACACATACACACATTGGTTAGTTGAGTGAGGGCTAGCATGGAGTCATTCTCATCTGATGTATACAATTGGAAGGGAAGAGGTATGAGGTAAGGGGGGAGGTGAAGAGAGGAAAAGGAAAGACCCACAGAATTCATCTCACTGACTTCCAGTAAGCTGGCCTATAATATCCTCTAACTTCAATTTCTCTGTTTAACACAGTACCTATGATAAAATCAAACAACATACACATGCACACACATACTTACATACACACACACACATATGCACACATGCACACAATCTTTGTACATCATTTTTCATAAACATACACACTTCACACTTCCCTACACATCACTTAATACCCACATACTCATACTCCTCACCAAATACTACTTAGGATATGCTCCAATAGCACAGTGGTGAGTCACCACCTGCCACTAATCCACACAACCTACAACATCAATGGTAGCTGAGATTGGTAGATAAACTACTGAACAACCTAATATTGTCTTCAAAACACTTGTTCAAGTAGTCATGATGATAATAATAATACATAGTAATAATAACAATAATAATAACAACGAAAATAGAAATAACAATAGTAATTATAACAATTTTTGTAGAGTCATGAAAATATTTAGCCACATGAAAATGACTGAAGTCATGACTATGAAACAGAGTGTCAGATGAAAGCTCAGACAAACTATTACAAATTGCTAACATACTTAAAAAATAATAGAATATTCAATACAAATTTGCTATGAAGAAACATCAAACCTTTAGCAAACCCTCAAAAACTACTTTTGTGAAGAAAACTCTTTTTTTTTTTTTTGCTAATTCATTTATATTTTACAGCTGCACAGATACATGGATTTAGTACTCACAGATTTTGAGGTACATAGCAGCTGCAATCTGACTGGCTCAGGAATGACCTCTATTAAAAAAAATCACACTAACACATACACACAAACAAAAACCCTCCCTCCTCTAAACATCAATAACACAATTAGAAGAGGAAACATTTTTATGGCCATGAGCATCATAAGCAGCAAATAGATTATAAGTGAGATTAATAGGTAACTGTAGTTATGGCTAACACTTACAAAATGTTTACACCTCAACCTGTAACCTCGTATGCACATCTAAGAATGGGTCTTTACTATCTTGCTGTACCACAACTACTCTTCACACACACTCACATTTATACACAAACATAGCTACACATACACAAATACTCTCTCTTTTCTGAATTAAAATTAATACTATTATAATTCTTTATTATAATTCTTGCTTTAATCTTCTACCCAACTCTTGTTCAAGCCTCACATTACTTTACAAACTTTTCCCACTTCTCACCTGATAGTCACCCTACCAATCATTATGCATGATTTATTTAATTTGTGTAACAGTTATACACACATGTTCATGCAAACAGTTATATTCTCCACTCATGCTCACCTTTCCTCATCCCACTATTTAAATAGAACCTTGCATCATTTCACTCTCTCTGTTGTTGTTTTTCCTAAAGATAGTTTTAGTTAAGTTTGACTGAGCTATTTTTGCGCATAGCTGGCTTTACAACCCAGCTACAGTGGGCAATCCATTATCACTAGTGGGTTTACACAACAATTCTCACCCACAAACAGTGGGCACTGAGAGACTCAAATAATATAATAAAATAAACTTGTCACAGACTTCCTTCCACAATATTTTATTTGTTTGCAAATGTAACTTTAAAAAATAACTTTAGACATACATATGTAACCCCTAACAACCAAAATCCAAAATGTTTAAAAATAACTCACATTTAATCTTGTTAATAATCATGGCAGTCAAGTATTGATCAATAATTACAATCTCTTGCCAACTTCAACATGCCTTGACTATAATTACACACAACATAAAAACTGGGAATATCATCCTTCACACATACATGTAGTTTAGTTTTTATGGCTTATGTAACATAATAAGGAAAACCATCCACACAGTCTTATCACACTTCAAGAAACTTTAACATTTATCAGAAATAATTATCATGGCTATTAATAAACCCTCTAAAGGTACTAAAATTATGACTTAAGAATTCACCTTTTGCTAGAGAACAAAAGCACACCTGATCTTTGCACACTGTAATTGGGGGTACATTGTCAAACAGCTACAATTTTTTGGAGATTTATGACCTCTTGTGCAGAATGCAATGAAGCCCTAGATTGACCTTACTATAATTTACTAAGACTAGTTACAAAATTATTCCTCATACAAAAAGCACAAGCACATTGTAGTGAAAGTCACTACATTATTAGAACTATTACACCATGTTTTATTATTCTTATTTCTAAATTAGGTTTACATGTTTATATATTTACATTACTATTTGTTCTCTGTGTATTTTCCCATGTTTATTTTATGTTTAACCACTCTTATCTAATTACAATCGACCTTTGTATTCATTTATATTTCTAGCTGTGATCCTGTGGCCTTCAGTTACCCTGATGTGGTTGTAGGGGGGGAGTTTGGATGGAAACCGTGGCTGTCAACCGAAGTGGCCGTAAAGCTTCTAGGTCGTCAACCGGTTCCGGGGAAGGTACGCTGCCACCAGAATCCAGAAGCCTGCCGTTGCTTGTCGCAAGTTATCCAGTCCCTTCTGTGTACTAGGGTCACCGGAGCTCGTATCGCAACGGCAGCACAAGAGAACAGAATTCTAACTCGTTTATCTTGATAACTTAACTGGACTGATTGTGCGCATGCGTGGCTTTGGTATTTGTACTAGGCCACGCATGCACTCACACAAAAAGATAGTAACATCCGGTTCACATACCGGGGCACAAATCAAACAAACACACGCACGACAATTCTGAAAAGTGACCTCTAATTAGTACATGACCTCTAGCTAGCTAAGTGTTTATAAAAATTATACATATAAGGACATGCATACACCATAACACAATAAATCAATGCTGACTCTCTTCTTAGTTCAGTTACTAGTCTTCTTTCTTCCTTCTTCACTCTTCATCTATTTCTCATTTCACAGAGGCCAGTCCCACATCTCCCCCCGCTAAGCTCGAACCCGTGGATCGACGCTGATACACACCCAGGATGGGCTCCGTGTCATCCCAACTCTGTCGACTCAATCCATCCGCATTGCTGATGGTAGATCCCGGTCTGTACTTGATGGTGAGGTCCATCCCTTGCAACTTGAGTGCAAACCTCATCAGTCTCCTGTTCAGTTGTCGACTGCTGAGCAACGAAACACACGCTCTGTGATCTGTATAAATCGTAACTGTTCTCCCATACAAGTAGTACTGGAAGTACTTCACTGCAGAAACAATGGCCAACGTCTCCAACTCCGTGACGGAGTAGTTCTTCTCGGCACCACGTAACTGACGACTGAAGAACGCCACAGGCAGTTCCTCATCATTTCTCTCGACGTGTAGGCACGCTCCGATACCCACACCTGACGCATCAGTAAACAAATAAAACACATCACCACAAACAGGAACAAACAAAACAACACGATTACACAATGACTCACGCAACCTTGTGAAGGCCACGGACATCTCTTCCGTCCACGTCACCCTGACTGGAGAGGTCAAAGACACAGCCGGTGTAAGCATTGCGGACAAACTAGCGAAACCCTCTATGAATTGCCTATAATAGGACATACTCCCCAGAAAGGAGCGCAGTTGCTTCTTCGTCACCGGCCTAAGAAACTCAGCCATCGCCCTAACCCTATCCTCTGGTACTGCAACTCTACCACACCCAACTTGGTGACCCAAATACTCCAAAAATTTCCTCCCAAACTCGCAGTTCTTCCTCTTGATCTTTAAACCAATCTTGCCTAAACACACAATAACATCCTTCAAATCCCTCAAGTGAGTCTCCCAATCATCACTAAACACTATCACATCGTCAATATAATTCCTAGCCACACTACTTACAGGCTTAAGAACTTCTTCCACCACCGACTGGAATATCGCCGGGGCATTCTTCAACCCAAATGGCATCCTCTGAAACATAAATTTACCCATCGGGCATACGAACGATGTAAGAGGCATGCTATCCTCCTCCATCTCGATCTGGTGAAAACCCGCCGTCAAGTCCAACTTGGACAAGCAAGAACTAGACCCAACCTTCTCTAGAATCTCAATCAGAGAAGGGAGCCAAAACCTCCTCAAAGGCGTCTTAGAATTCAACTCTCTGAAATCCACACAAACCCTCACACTGCCATCCTTCTTCCTCACTGGCACTAGCGGACTAGCCCATTCCGCCTCACTTCTGACTATAATTCCACCCTTCAGCATCTTATCAATCTCCAACTCTACTTCCTTCCTAATCCCAACAGGCACCTGTCGTGGCTGCAAGTTAACCACGTCCGCACCATCACTCAGCTTGATGGAACACTTGCCCACCTTGCACAACCCTGGGACATCCGAAAAAAATTATTCAGCACTACTCACAACCGTCAGTAAGTCACTCTCTCTGTACCCAACACATTTCTCAGAACCCAACACAGCCTTACTCCCATCTAAATCATCTGATATGCCCTGCTCTTCGGCAACTACGGACACAGCATTCACCCAAGCACATCTATCCTTGTACACCTTTGTGTTATTCAGGTGAACCAACTTCACTGGGTGGCCCTCGCCTTTTGAGATACGGTAAGTCACCCTAGACACACGGTCCTGCACAACATATGGTCCCTCCCAGGATGCCTGCAAAGAAGCATGCAACCCCGGGATTCTCATTAACACCTTAGAACCAACTTCCAAACACCTATCACTCTTATTTCGATTAAAGGACAGGCATCGTTTCGAAGCACTATCCGTCTCATGTGCCACTGCCAGATCATGCAGCAACAACAACTTGTCTTGGAGCTTCAACACCCACTCCTCAACGTCAACTCTCTCAAACTTCTCATCTACCCACCCTGAGTTCAACAAATCAAGGGGGCCCAGAACATTCCTACCATAGACTAACTGATGCGGGGAAAACCCCACGTCTCTGTTTGGTACCTGCCGAATGGCGAACAGCGCCAAAGGCAAGAACTCAGACCAGTCCAAGTCTCTCTCACTGGCCTTAGCAAGCATGGGCTTCAGGGTCCCATGCATGCTCTCTACCACCCCATTGCTCTGAGGGCGATAAGGGGACGTAACCACTTGATCAATGCCCAGCATCTCACACACACGACCCATGACTCTACCAAGGAACACACTGCCTCTGTCCGAAAGGACTTTCAATGGGATGCCCGTTCTTGAAATGACATCAACGAAGCATTCAGCCACTTTGTTGGCTGACGCAGTGCGCATCGGGCAAGCCTCTGGCCACCTAGAAGCCAGACAAACATAAGTGAACAGGTAACGAACACCTCGCCTGGCTTTTGGCAAAGGTCCCACAATATCTATGGCCACCGACTCGAACGGAACACTGACAATAGGTCGTTCTACCATCTTGGCCGCTCTGTTACCAGCCTTATTAAACTTCAAACACACATCACACGACTTCACGTACTCCACTATGTCTCCATGGATGCCCGGCCAGGTAAATTTTGGCTGAAGCAACCTCCTCATCCCTCTAACTCCCGTATGACCACACCTGTCGTGGGCCAACCCAAGAACTTTCTTCCTACGTGCACCAGGAACAACTATCCTGTCAACACAAACATCCATTTCGTCTACAATCCTATGAAGCAACAACCCCTTAGACCACTTGTAACCATTTAAACCCTTGGTTGCTAATTCCCGACAACTACTCAACGATTCATCCATTTGAATTTGGGCAATCAACACACTACACCCGGAAACGTCTGTTGGTAGAGGGCAACCCAGGTCAACCAGTCCCTCATCTGTATCTGATGCAACACCAACACTCACATCAGTTTCCTCCACGACACCTCCATCTACAACTTCATTCGCTCTCTGCCCATTCACCTCCTCTCTATCCACACTAACAACATCTGAATCGATCACCTCCACCAACGCAGATGGATTTGCCAATACCTCGTCCTGCCTGTTATGAGTCTCATCAGACAGACTATCCAGCCATGAACCAGAACGAGTCACAACACTAATCTGGGCATCCTCAGCATGCTGAGACACCGACTGCTGGGCATCAACCGACCCAACAGCGCTCACAGCAGAGGCTGCATCCTGTTCAGTGGATGACTGGGTGTCCGGGGTATCACCGGAGTGCCCCGCCCCACTGCCCTGGTCATCAGGCAGAGGAGCGGCACCCAGAAGGAGCCGCTTGGCCATGGAATCATCCATAGGCACAGCAAACAGGACCTTACCGTTAAGCATACCCTCTTGCGCAACGGCAACCCTCTTAACAAAGGTTCTACTCTCAATTTCAAATACGACCTCAGCCATACTCAAACTCACGGGGACACCTGTAGCACCCCTCACCTCTATTTCATCTGGCAGCATCTGGTTCTCATAAACCAAACACCCAGGGACCACTGTAACCTCGGCACCAGTATCAGGCACTATCGAGCACTCAGTCCCGTTCACTTTACCCTGCACTAGTGGTGTGTCTCCCTCAACCGCCACCCAATTGTTGTTAAACGGCCTACCACCAGATCTCAAGCCTAGCTTCTTGGTACCCTCACCCAGCTTGGCCTGCTCCTTAGAGTTACTCTGACTCTTGCTAGGACACTCGGGGGCTTTATGTCCGGGCTGATGGCATGAATAACAAACCACACCCCTAGACTTCTCTTTCCCCGACCTACACTCAAACGACTTGTGTCCATACCTATGACACTTGAAACACTGGATTGCCTCACCAGCACCACGCCATTGCCCTCTAACGCTTCCAGACCGGTCGTTGTCTGTGGAGTGCAATGAGAGCGCAAGCTTGTTCAAATCCTTGAACGACAAAATCTCACGACCATCCATTATGGATCTCTGTTGAGCGGTAAGGCTAGCTCTGTAGATAGCCACAGCAAAGAACAGCAACACATCAGAACGCTCAGCCACGGTCATGTCAACAGAATCAACAAGACCCTTTAAATGTACATACTTCTCGAGGGGGTTCATGTTACGCACATCACTGGTAAACTCAGCAGTAAGCTTACTACCCAGCGAAGTTCTCCCAGAGCCCAGCGAATCAATTAATAACTGTTTGAGCTCCTCGTAAGAACACGACACACGGTCAACTGAGGATACTATTGAGGCAGCCGACTTCGAAGAAAGCTTCTGATACAAAATCGTCTTGTAGTCTCGTCTCGGTACGCCTAAGTCAGCAAGATCCGCTTCCAGTTTGCGGATATACTTGGCAATATCCATGCCGTCTCTATGTGGGGCTAGGCCAATGACCTGCCTCGACCGATCTGAATGTGAAGGCACAGGGGGTGGTACTACCCTACCCGCACCCGACAATGATGACAACAAATTCCTCATGTCGGACACCGACAAAAACATTCCCTCATTCTCTCTCTCACTACCTCTCCTCCAATCATCTTCTCTGCTATTCTCATACCCACTCGTCTCCAACTCATTTTCACCAACACCATCCATATTATCCCTAACTGTCTCCACACTGTCCCTCGAACTCATAGGGGACAGATTACCAGTACTGCAAGTGGAATCAGACGAACTGTCACCGACACTCTCGATGCTACCAGCCGTATTCGCAAAACAAACTCCACTATAATCACTCTCACCCACGCCTGAGTCCGACGAAGGAGTCCCACTCGGTACAGGCAGAATTTTTAATCCTCTCTTCAGCTTAAAGCTCTTTCCGGCTGTGCTCTCTGACTCATCCAGCAAGACGGTGGACTTCAGAGAAACCGCAACCAACTACAGGAACACGGATTACAAAAATCAGTAAACACCAATCAAACAACAATAGAACAACTGCAAACAAACAAAAACAAATGAACAAACTCAAACCAAAAGACAAAAGGTCAAGAAAAAAAACGAGAAGGTCACAAAGATACGCCACGTGAGGTGGGCACCAAAAAAAATACACAAACTTAGTTCGCAAACGAAGGTCAAACGATGGTATGGGGCTTCTTTATCCTCTCTGTAGGGTGATCACAGAAGAAGAACACCGCTGCCGCCAATTGTGGTTGTAGGGGGGAGTTGGGAAGGAAACCGTGGCTGTCAACCGAAGGGGCCGTAAAGCTTCTAGGTCGTCAACCGGTTCCGGGGAAGGTACGCTGCCACCAGAATCCAGAAGCCTGCCGTTGCTTGTCGCAAGTTATCCAGTCCCTTCTGCGTACTAGGGTAACCGGAGCTCGTATCGCAATGGCAGCACAAGAGAACAGAATTCTAACTCTTTTATCTTGATAACTTAACTGGACTGATTGTGCATGCGTGGCTTTGATATTTGTACTAGGCCACGCATGCACTCACACAAAAAGATAGTAACATCCGGTTCACATACCGGGGCACAAATCAAACAAACACACGCACGACAATTCTGAAAAGTGACCTCTAATTAGTACATGACCTCTAGCTAGCTAAGTGTTTATAAAAATTATACATATAAGGACATGCATACACCATAACACAATAAATCAATGCTGACTCTCTTCTTAGTTCAGTTACTAGTCTTCTTTCTTCCTTCTTCACTCTTCATCTATTTCTCGTTTCACGGAGGCCAGACCCACACCTGACTGACCCAGTTCCCTCACACACATACACACAAACAAACAACTCTCATTATTGCCCTTTCTCTCTAAACAAAAAATACAATAAAGTTAATACATGTACAAGGAAAAAATATGGCCAAACCTAAAATGTGTCACATTGTCCTCTCACATCTAGAATGATAGTACATATGTAATTGTTGTTACACAACTAACCTACTTATTCATTCCCCCTAATTCTGACCCTAATTAAATAGCCACTGAAATGACAACTATGCTGTGATTGTTTCATCCTTATTGGAATCATCAGTATGTTATAATCACTATGAAGTCATAGGTGACAGTGGACTATAATAACTTATATAATAATGTAGCACTAAATAATTATAGGATACACCCATAACTCCATAATGATAAACATAGACAATCAGCATTAGTTGGTGTGTGTGTTTTTATGGTGATCGACAAGCTTTCTTACCTGTTATATGCTCATTATTAATCTTGATGTCTACAGTCGAAAAAAAAACAGTTCAAATTATACACATATACACACTTTCTTCCTACACACTGAAATATCATCACACACATACATACTCTCCTCTTACACAATGAAATATCACACACACTCCTCCTATAATTTAACAGTAATATGCAGAGGAAGTTCATAAGCTGTCAGATAGCAGATGAACAGAATTGTGAATAATTAATTAAGTTATTCAACTCCTTTGTGAAGCCAAATCTGGATTTGTTGATTAACAAGAATACAGCTTTTCCAATGGTACAAACCTTGGATGCATAGCTGCTTTGGTTCAAAAGTTATTCAAGTTTTTTCTGGCCAACTCAACTTGGACAGACTATAAACCTAACAAGCCTATGGTTTTATCTAGGGCAGCTGCTTCATTGTGAGAGGTGGTGTTCTTACCACAAACCCATTAGTGATATAACCAAATAAGGTCATACTGGAACTGGAGTAAAGTAACAATAACAGAAAAATAATAATCTAAGGCATTGCTAGTTCTGTTTTAAATGTATTTTATTACACTACACTTCTATCCCAAACTATTAAACCCTCAACTTGACCAACCTTTTCTATTTCCAGCTACATTGCTTGCCTCTCTAAGTTTAAGTTAAAAACTTACCACCCCTCCCCTCCCTCTCAACAACAACTAAGATTTTTTTCACATATTTTCCTTTGCTTGTTCCCAGACTCCTTTATTTTAAAGTTTAATCTAGTTTTTTCAGAACTTGATAATTGTGATGATACAGTCTTTTCAATCCACTAATTATGACTCCTTACTGGAGGGGGAGGTGTTTCCAGTAAACACTGAAAAGGTGTTCTGACGGCACATAATTGGTGTTTTGTTGAGTACGAGACTGCAGCAAGTACTACTACTCAACATATAAAGGGAAAGTATGAAGGTATTGGAAGTCGTGGGTTGTCATAGGTCAGTAGTTAGAGCACTGGTGGCTACAGGGTTCCTGGATTCTATTTCAACCTAGTTTTCATGAAGGGTCAAAACTTGATTACTATATATTTGCAGGATTCCTGGCTTAAACACATGTTTTGATTAAATGCTAAATTGTCAGGATTAAAATCATAGTATGGCACCAAATTTTTTGTAGTGAAATTTTAACTAAAATGTAATGAGCATACCGAATTAGAAAGATCCATATTAATATTTGCTCTTTTTCTGGCTTAAACACTTTTAAATTTACTGTTAAATGAGCTCTCACTTCAGGTCTCTCTTACCACAAAGGTAACCACATAACCACAAAAACATTTTGTGTGAAGGTTGATGTGATATTAATGTGCAAGTATTCCAAATTCCAAGCATTCATCATATACACTTCAAAAATTATCATATATTAAGTAACTGTTACAAAATTCCCAAAGTTTGCACTCTTTGAGCTGGAAGACAGTAGTTACAGGCAAAGAATAATTTCACAAGACATTTCATTATATCTCTTGCTGAATGTCTGAACAAAAATAACAATAAAAAAATACAATACTCTTACATTTTCATATTACCAAACTGGTGGTCATAAATTTGGCGGTGAAAGGATTAAATACTAGCAAAAATTATGATTAAAAAGTTTGAAAAATACAAAAACAGAAACGACGAGAGGAAAGAGAAAATATGAAAATGTCGCTCAGAAAAGCTACTGGGAGAAGGAAAGGGGAAAAATATCATTTGGTTATTTATTGGAGCCCACTGAATGTGTGTGTGTGTTTACACGTCTGTGTACATGTGTGTGTACATGTGTGTGTGCAGGTGATGCCAAAGTATGTGATGTATTTTGCAATGCAATTAAATCTATGAATAATTAATCTTTTCAGCATCTTGTGAAGCCGCCAAGACTGGATTTGTTGATTGGCACTATTACAGTATTTTAATAAATCATATCTAACTTCCTTTAATTTTAGCTAGGGCAGCTGCTTCATTGTGAGAGGTGGTGTTCTTACCACAAACCCATTAGTGATATGACCAAATAAGGCTTTTGTGAGTAATGCCCCTACTACAAAGTCATAATTACGTGAGCAAATAATTTCTTGCTGCCTAAAGGTCTGAGGTACAATGTGGAGCGATACGATTGTGTGTGTGTGTGTGTGTTTGCAGGAGAATGCAAGGATTGTGCTACTGTGTTGGTGTACTTCCATGGAGGCTACTGGTGTGCACTTGGGTCTGTTATAGCACACACACACACACACACACACACACACACACACACAAGCACACGTGCACATCCATTGGGACTCTTATTCGGAGGTGTGTGTGTGATGAGATTTGGAGTCAGTTGTGAGACACACACAAGCATGCACACACACACACACACACACACATACACACACACACACCTTTTCTTTCACTGTCAAGCCCATCACCTATTTCTTACAACATCTCTAGTCTCCATGTATTAATGAGATTGTGTTGGGTAATGGTAAATATTGCTTGTAATGAGCAAAACACGTGGAGAGTAATGGTGGGTTAATCCCTTCTAATTAGGTGACTTGATGACTTTTTGTTGAAATGAACTGAAGCAATTGGGTCCCTCACTTTATGGTAGTTCTCTTATTAGACACAAATTTACTTGTTACACTTCATTCCACTTCTATTGAGACTCTTACTGCAGGTGGGCGTGTCATTTAGTGCTCTCTGTTATTTCTTATAGACTAGAAGAGGCTGGATTTTTAGCTGACACTTGCTGCTCAGAAGGCATAACTCTGGTTGCTGTTGATTTACGAGTTAGCTCCGAAAGGTTTGCACAAATAAATTATATTTTTAAACTTGTCATCTGTGACCGGAGTCTAGATAATTGAATAGCGCAATATCAGTTCTAAATATTCTATTATTACAAGGTTTCTAACAATCCCAAGATCAAAGCTATCTTGATGTGGTTGCTATGGTATTTATGACATACCATTGTGGGCTTGGTTGGGCGCTCGGAAGACGCTTGGGCTCACAGGTGGGCTGGTATCAGGATGAGGTTGCTGCCACCAGAGTCAAACAGTGAGTGTGGCTTGGCTGTCCTAACTCCTCAAGCTACGTATAACCAAAGGTAAGTTGGATTAATCTTTAATGCAGGGGGTACCCTGACACACAATGAAGCACACAAGCACAGGATAGAATGTTGACTGACTTTGACATATGACAATTACAACTTAAATACAGAACACAAACCACTCCTACACATGGTGCATAGTTCCTGCTTTGCAGCTGGACATTCACAGCTATAGCACGCACAAGCTAGCACAAAACTACAACCTGCACAGGGTTACATGATACACAAATAACAAAGACTAATATTATGCTAATAGTACAAGTTATATGAATGACAGAGAGTTTATGTGGGCTGGCCCACATCTCCCCCTCCTTCTTTTAGCCACTGCTTTCCATCTTCTTCTTTTTTTGACTCTTTCTTGCTCTTCTTTGTCTTTACTCTGGTCTCTCTTTCATCTGTTCCATCTTCTTCTTTGTTCCAGCACCGGCTAAGGCAGTCTGCCACAACGTTTTCCTTTCCAGGACGATATTCGATTGTGAAGTCAAAGTCTGAGAGCTTCAGAGACCAGTTCAGAATTCTCTTATTGTTCTGAGGGTTCCTCATCATTTGGGTAAGGCTTTTGTGGTCTGTTCTGACGAGGAAGTGATGGCCAATGAGGTAGAACTCAAAGTACTTTATGGTGCTGTACAAGGCCAAACCCTCTAATTCCTGGGCGGAATATCTCTGCTCCGCATTTTTGGTCTTTCTGGAGAAAAAGGCAACCGGTAAGATCTCATCCAATCTGATCACAGAGAGCACTCCACCAATTCCCATCGCCGAGGCGTCAGAATCCACTATGTGAAGATCATCTCTATGGGGAAAAACTAAGGATAAAGAAACTGAAAATGACGTGCACAACTTACTGAAAACATTTACCAACTCTTGAGTCCAGGACACCTTGTCTGGGGCAACTTTGGATGTGTGAGGAACCAGCGGTGCTGAGAGAGAGGCAAAGTCTTTCACAAAACGTCTGTAATAGGACAGGAGACCAAGGAAGCTCCTGAGCTGCTTTTTGGTACATGGTCTGGGATGATTTCTGATAGCCTCCACTCTAGCTTCTGGTATGGACATCGAACCTCTACCAATGACATGTCCAAGATACACAAGACTACTCTTTCCAAACTCACATTTGGAATTTTTGCATTTAAGGCCTGCTCGGCTAAGACTACTAAGCACCATTTTGATATGAGACAAGTGTTCTTTCCAGTTTTGGGAGTGAATCAGTATATCATCGATATAAACAGTAACATGCTCTTCCTGGCCAGCCAGCACCCCTTCCACCAACCTCTGGAAGAGAGCTGGGGCGTTCCTTAAACCAAAGGGCATTTTCAGGAAGTGGTATTTCCCAAATGGAGAAAGGAAAGCTGTTTTCTCTCTCTCCTGTTCAGCTAGCCTCACCTGGTAGAATCCCCTGGTGAGGTCTAACTTACTAAGGCAATGGCTGTCTGTCAACATAACTGTCATCTCGTCCAGGACAGGCATATAGAAAGGGTCCGGAAGAGTAACTGCATTAAGCTTTCTAAAATCGATACAGAGTCTGAGGGAATTATCTGATTTTCTGATAGGAACAATGGGGCTAGCCCATGGACTGTTAGATCTGACAATTATGTTTTCTTTTTCTAACTTCAACAATTCCCGTCTCATTGCATCTCTGATACCCAGGGGCACGGAGTATGGAGCCTGAGCTATTGGGGGTGAAGATCTGGTTTCTATGGCCATCTCAACATTGAGGGCTTCTCCTGGAATGTCAGAAAACACATGGGGAAACATTGAAAGCATACTATCAAGTTCCTGTTGATTGAATCCGGGACAAGTACCATTCAACTGCAATTTGGGGTTTTCATCTTTGTTATCATCAAGCACAACATCTGCACACCGTATTTGTAAAATATTTTTTCAATGTATTGATATGTACCATCTTGCCAGACTTTTTATGGGGTCCTTTATTTATTCTATAATTTACATCACCAAACTTTTCCACAATGTCATAGGGTCCCTCCCAAGAATCTGAGAGTTTGGAAGAAAGACCAGGGATTCTGTAAAGGACTTGGTCTCCCACCTTGAAGGACCTGGGTTTGCTGGTTTTATCTGCTAAGGCAAATCTCTTGGTTTTGGCAGTTGCAGATCTGAGAGCTGCAGTATCTCTCAAGTTTTGAAGGTTCTGACTAAGAGTAAGTGCCCAATCTGTGACATTCAAAGCTTTGTGGTTATTTTCTACAATCGCAAAGTATAGGGCATCAAGAGGCGTTCTTACCCTGAACCCAAAGACTAAATCAAAGGGACTTAGACCACTGTCACTGTTTGGCATCTGCCTTAAGGTAAATAGACAGAAAGGGATTTGCTGAACCCAGTTTAGATTGTTGGCTATTGATTTTGTCAAGATTGATTTAAGGGTTCTATGAAATCTTTCAATAGCCCCGTTTGTTTGAGGGTGGTAGGGACTTGTTTTCAAATGACTGATACCTATCATAGTGCACAATTCTTTTACAGTGCGGGACAGAAACTGTGAGCCTCTGTCACTCAGGATGACTTCAGGGATTGAGGTTCTACTAAATACATGGACTAAACCTTCAGCAACACTTTTTGCTGTTATAGATCTCAAAGGGATGGCTTCTGGCCAACGGGAGGCCATGCAGACACAGGTAAGTAGAAATTGGCAACCACCCTTCCCTTTAGGGAGAGGTCCAACTAAGTCCACAGCAAGGACTTCAAAGGGTTCTGTTAATATGGGCCTCTGGACAAGAGGTGCTTTTGGGGGTGTGTATTGAGAGAATCTCTGGCATTTGTCACATTGCCTACAATGATCAATGACGTCTGTGCTCATATTAGGCCATGTATAGTATTTGGCTAGCATCTTATGGACTTTATCTGGGCCCAAGTGACCATTGTTGTCATGAGCAGTGACAAGGATACCATTGACTCTGGGTCTGGGAACAACTAAGACTTCCCTGTTAAGATCCCAGTCCACCACTTTTCTTTGCACCAACACACCATTCACCATTCTATATCCCCTCTCTTCTCTCTCTGCTAACTTTCTGATTGTGTCAAGGGATTTATCTGCTTTTAACTGATCTATGTATTGCACTTTATCATTTCCTATTCCCACAGGTAACAAGTTCTCAGTAAATTCTACTAATTCCTTACACTCATCCGTTCCCTTACCAGGTACTAGGTCCTCATTGATGGAAGCAGATGGATTTGTCCCAGCCTCCCTACCAGGCACTCCTCCATCCACCTCCAAGTTCTCCTCATCTACCGAAGACTCCAAACATGTCTCCTCTTCTCTGACTCCTCCACCAACTACATAAGGCGACGTTTCATCAACACCCTGCAAGACAGACTCCTCATCCATTTCTACAGAAGACTCTTTCTCACTTTCCTCATCATGACTCCTCTTCTTGGAACTACAAACATTGACATCATCAATAATGGGAATACAATCTACATCTGAATCATTAATGCACTTGTCATCAGCCAACTTTTGTGCTCTTGTCACTACACTTATGTTTCTGGACATTATCGTATTGAGCAAAAATGAAATATCATCATTATCAGTTAGGGTGACAGGCAGTATGTACCAAGGTAATTGCTTTTGGGTGTCGTTAACAGCACATATTTTCTTTGTGAGTTTACCGGCAATCTCAAAGGGACATAAAGCGAGTTGATATGGCTTTTTATCAAGGCCTGCACAGTCAATTGTACAGGTTCTGCCTAAGTATTGGTTTTTGTGAACAAAGTTAACAGGTACAATGCCACAATCTGCTCCTGAATCTATGAGTATATCAGACACATTCATGTTAACCTTTCCAGACACGACATTTACTTTCTTGACACTACTGATATCGAATACAACTGCCAAGGCCGCTTCAGTCTTTTTGTTAGGACATTTGGTACTAATATGGCCTTCCTGAAAACAGGTGAAGCACTTTATAGTTCTTCTGGGGTTGTACACTGGGGGTGAAACCTCTATGTTATTGGAAGAAACAAGTGTACTGCCGGCTGGAGCATTTCTAGGTACAGAGTTGTTAATGCTGGGGGCAAAGGTTTTGGTTTCAATGCCTTGAGGTTGCAAGTATGTAACAGGTCTTGTCCTACACTCAAAGAACCTATGTCCAGGCTTGTTGCATTTGGAGCACACTGCATATCTATCAGATTTAACAACAGGCCTGGGGCTGGACACAATGTGAAAGAAGTTACCCTGCTGTCTGATGGTATTTAACCAACCAGAATATGCATTGATGAAAGAAGGCAAGTCTTTGGGGTCCCTAGATTCTAGGAATTCCTTCCCAGAATGAGGTATTTTGTTTTCTATTGCTACCCTAGCCAAGGTGAATACACAATCATCAACATTTTGGCATTTCTGAAACATTCCCTTGATTGTTCTGCTGACATATTCAATGCACTCATCAGCAGACATGGACTTTATTGTTTCACTACTAAGAGATAAGAATTTTGCACCAAATTTGCCTACAGTTTCTCCTACAGACTGCAAGAGTACAATTTTGACTTGGTCATAGTTTTTCTGCTCATCAGGCAAGTTATCAATCCTTGCACACAGGACCTCAGGTAGTTTGGGGTAAAGATCAGTAAGCCAATTATTTTTAGGTTCCTTGCAATCAGCCATGACCTTTTCAAATTTGGCTAAGAACAGTGAAAGGTCTCTACCAGATTTATAAGTTCCTACGGTAAGTAACTTATCTTTTCTATTGTCCTGAAGCTTTCTATATTCTCTGTCCTCTCTTCTCCTAAGCTCCTCTAGTTCTGCTCTTCTCTTGGCTTTGTCTTCCTGGATCTCCTCTTTCCTTTTCTCCTCCTCCATCCGTCTTTCGTGTTCCATTGTTTTCATGGTTTCTAGCTGCTCCATCTTTTCTTTGTGTCTCCTTTCCTTGTCTATTCTCGTCAGCTCGAGTCAGCTCGAATTGCTCTCGCTGAAGGTTCAGCATTTTTTCGTGGAGTGTTTCTTCTTGTTGGGCCATTCTCTCCTGTCGAGCTACATACCAATCAAGGTCTGACTGACGTTGTCGAGAACCGGATGGTGGAAGGGTGATGGTGCTTTCTGATCCCTCATTGAGCTGGTCATAGCCGCAATTGAGCTCCTCATTTGAAGCGGGTCCAGGAGAGCTAGAAGCTGCCAACTGTCTTTGCTGCCTGTCGATAAGTCTCCTGGTTCTGTCAGATATTATTGCTTCCGAGTCCACCTCTACCTCGGACAACCGGCTCCCTGTATCCTCCTCCATTGCTCCCTTCTGTGTCCTGAACAACAAGAGCTGGCCTAAAGAAAAGAAAGGTACAATAATAAAATGATTACAAAAATGAGAAATATGACACTATTAACCGGATGCTGTGGCTAATACCATATGCAATAGCTCTCTCCCTTTAGTGTCCCCAATGCCATTGTAATCAACATGATCAAACAATGTTATGGGAGATAGCTAATGTCTCCACTGGTTTGATAGTAGCTAACTAGCTAACATTGATAAAATGATAGATGCAGTGTGTCCTGGTCACATTGAATTAATTGTATAGCTACTTATCTACTAATCGGCAAAGTAGCTAAGTCAACAAATTGGAAGCAGTTATAGTTATGGTCTATCTATCTCTGTTTATTCTGAATTAGCTAATCGTTTGTACATTAGGGACAGCTATCTAGCTGTTGTAGTCATAGTAGATAGTTAGCAACTTGCTAGATTTCTGCCTGAAATTATGAATGGGCTCAAAAGTTTCATGTAGCATAATCTTACCAGGAAACAATTCTTAGCTAGCTATGTACTTTTTCTTATTAGCTATTATAACCAGTCTCTCTTTTGTTACTTTAAACTAGTAACAGGTAGTATTGTTTAGAGTTAGCTATTTTTTCTTTGGCTGCTAGCTGTTTGATGACACCAGCAAAACCTTCAGCAAAAAACAACAACAACAAAACAAATAAGCAAACAGCTGGAACATTAAAACTTTGTGGTTAAAAAATAGCTAGCTAGCTCTAGCTACATTGCAGCTTGAAAATTGTGAAGTTTTCTTACATTACTTTGTAAACATTGGTAAGCATTCGGTAGCTACTAACTAATTAGCGTAGCTATAACGGCCACAATCAGCCCTTATTTATAGTGCATCTTGCAGGAATCTATCCTTTACCTATCACGAAATAGTACGCAATTCAGTTTACAGTGAAGATCATTAGATCGACTGTTCGACCATAGATCACTCGATCGACTGTTCGACCGTCGATCACTCGATGGACTGTTCGACCATCGATCACTCGATCGACTGTTCGACCATCGATCACTCGATCGACTGTCCGACCATCGATCACTCGTTTGACCATCGATCACTCGATCGACTGTTCGACCATCGACCACTCAATCGACTGTTCGACCATCGATCACTCGATCGACTGTTCGACCATCGATCACTCGATCGACTGTTCGACCATCGATCACTCGATCGACTGTTCGACCATCTATCACTCGTTCGACTGTTCGACAATCGACCACTCGATCGACTTTTCGACAATCGACCACTCGATCGACTGTTCGACAATCGACCACTCGATCGACTGTTCGACCATCGATCACTCGATCGACTGTTCGACCATCGATCACTCGTTCGACTGTTCGACAATCGACCACTCGATCGACTTTTCGACAATCGACCACTCGATCGACTGTTCGACAATCGACCACTCAATCGACTGTTCGACAATCGATCATTCCATCAGCGATTATAAATTTTGTCCAGAACGGCGTTCCATAGAATTCTCGTTCGTCGATCGTCTGCTTCTTTTGGTAGGCTACAAATCCACCTCCGGGGATGCCGACACTGCGGGCTTTGATGCGGGGGTTGCTCTCACTCGACCTTGGACGGTACCCAACCGTGGGCACGTAGACGCGACGCAACTTCGGTAGGTAACTGAGTTCTAGCAGGAGAAACTGGTAACTCCTGTTGGGTTCTACTCCTTTCAAACACGATACCATGAGAAACTACAACCTGCACAGGGTTACATGATACACAAATAACAAAGACTAGTTATGCTAATAGTACAAGTTATATGAATGACAGAGAGTTTATGTGAGCTGGCCCACAACCATGCCTTTTTGCTGTTGATGTTTATAGTATCTATGACAACCATAGTGGACCAGTGCAGAAAAGCATGTGCATACGTGTGTTCGAGATTTCCTGGGTGTCGGTGAGTGAAATTCTTTTCTACTTCCCTCCCTCCCTCCTTGACTGTTTGAGTGATTTAATGACCTAGTATGTGTCATAGTTCTAATTAGAGTAGCAAATAAAAAATAAATATAATTTTTTTGATCGAGTTGTTCCAGAATTGGTTAGACACAGTTAGGTGTCGTACATCAATTGGGTGGAGCTAAGCTACTGTCACTGCTTTGACGGTTTGTTCTGGGATTTGTAGTTATGCTTGATGTAATTTGTGTACATTAAAGTGAGCAAGCTATAGCCCAGCAAAACGATTTTTATGTGGTTCGTCCATTTATTCATTTGTTTGTTTTTTGTTGTTGTTTTTTTGTTGTTAGTTTGGGTTTTGTTTGTTTATTAATTTGTTCTATTTATTTATTTATTTTGAGTGATTACTATTTATTTCTATATTCATTGTCAATAATGATATCATTTTATTAAAGTTGTCCTTATTAGCTGTTTTCACTGAGTGGTTGCCTCAGTGTCTATAAGATCTATTTTTAGAACACCATCTGTCATTGGGTGTAAACATGAAACCACAAGGAACATTTGAAACTATAGAGAGTAGAGTAATGGATGAGGTCACTCCACCACCAGGAGACACTGTTAGCTCTCATGGGATTGCACTTGGTAAATTTGGTTTCCTCTGAATCTTAGCTTGAGCTGATTTGGTAACTGGTTTGAGGAGGAGGAGAGGGTGTGTGTGTGTGTGTAGGATGGTACATGGGGGAATCTCCTGGTTTTTGAGTATTTCAAGTTACACATTGTAATGCAGTAGATAGATATGATAGCTACTCTAAGCAGCTGTTTTTTTTTTGTTGTTGCTGTTTTGTTTTTTGTTTTTTTTGACATAAATTTAGCATGCAAGTTTGGAGCTGTTCAACCATTACGTAACCATTTCTGTGTGCAATGTTCATAATCGTACATAGTGTATTGCAATGTTCATAATCGTACATAGTGTATTGCAATGTTCATAATCGCACATAGTTTATTGCAATGTTCATAATCGTACATAGTTTACTGAATTAGTTTCCTACATCATTGAAGCAGTGACTACAAGGCTGGATTTACCTAGAGGCACGCGCCTGTGTGTGCCGGTGTTCTTGTCTGTCTAGTATTATCAATACACCCGAGCAGCTCTCTATGGATTATCTCTTTACCACTTGTAGAAATTTATGCTTAAATGTGAAACTATGGATTTTTTAAATACATTCTTATTTTGAAGTGTAGCTCGACTATTTGCTCATGATGAGCTGCAGCAACCACTAGCTGTTATGCTACTCATACACACTCACACTCACACAGTCTACATTACTAGTTAGTGAAGATGTCGAGAGCACACAATCTCCTCCTATATGATGGCATTCACCCGTGACAAGTCTGTGTATGTCTGAATGTTGTATTGGACTACAGCAATCATCACTGATCTCCCAGCATTGTGCAGGACTCCACTACTGATAGTCACATGTACACATTATGGATGTCTGGTGATGCCTTCAAGTATGTGTGTTCACTGGGGGCTCCAGTCCAAGATGGTAAAGTGTCTCCAACTGTTCGCTCACTCTCTCACTCAGCTTGTTCTTGTCCTGCCAACTCCTGCAAGTTGTGATATGTAGTTGCAGGTGTTGGAGCGTGTGCAGTGAGTGGGTGGCCCCTAGTGATGGTATGGATGGGAGCTCCTGTAATCAGTGACTTAATGAACATGTTTGATGAAAAATGTATCCAACCCTAGTGAAGTTGCCGTGTCTATAGTTCTCACCTTTCCAACCCTATAGTGAAGTTGCCGTGTCTATAGTTCTCACCTTTCCAACCCTATAGTGAAGTTGCCGTGTCTATAGTGCTCACCTTTCCAACCCTATAGTGAAGTTGCCGTGTCTATAGTACTCACCTTTCCAACCCTAGTGAAGTTGCCGTGTCTATAGTTCTCACCTTTCCAACCCTATAGTGAAGTTGCCGTGTCTATAGTTCTCACCTTTCCAACCCTAGTGAAGTTGCCGTGTCTATAGTTCTCACCTTTCCAACCCTATAGTGAAGTTGCCGTGTCTATAGTACTCACCTTTCCAACCCTAGTGAAGTTGCCGTGTCTATAGTTCTCACCATTCCAACCCTAGTGAAGTTGCTGTGTCTATAGTACTCACCTTTCCAACCCTATAGTGAAGTTGCTGTGTCTATAGTTCTCACCTTTCCTACCCTAGTGAAGTTGCCGTGTCTATAGTTCTCACCTTTCCAACCCTAGTGAAGTTGCCGTGTCTATAGTACCCACCTTTCCAACCCTAGTGAAGTTGCTGTGTCTATAGTAATCTCACCTTTCCAACCCTGAAGTTGCTTGTCTATAGTTCTCACCATTCCAATTTGCTGTTGTCCTAGTTCCAAGTGAAGTTGCCGTGTCATAGTACTCATTCCAACCCTACCAGTGAAGTCCGTGTCTACACATTCCACCCCCGTGGTCTATAGTTCTCACCTTTCAACCCTAGTGAAGTTGCCGTGTCTATAGTACTCTTTTCCAACCCTATAGTGAAGTTTGCCGTGTCTAAGTACTCACTTTTCCAACCCTAGTGAAGTTGCCGTGTCTTAGTTCTCCCCATTCAAGCAAAGTTGTGTGCATAACTCTTTTCCACCCTATGGGCCCGGGTCTATAGTCTCACCATTCCACCTAGTGAAGTTGCCCCCGTGTCTATAGTTCCTCACCTTTCCAAACCCCTATAGTGAAGTTGCCGTGTCTATAGTACTCACCTTTCCAACCCTAGTGAAGTTGCCGTGTCTATAGTACTCACCTTTCCAACCCTATAGTGAAGTTGCCGTGTCTATAGTTCTCACTTTTCCAACCCTATAGTGAAGTTGCCGTGTCTATAGTACTCACCTTTCCAACCCTATAGTGAAGTTGCCGTGTCTATAGTTCTCACCTTTCCAACCCTATAGTGAAGTTGCCGTGTCTATAGTTCTCACCTTTCCAACCCTATAGTGAAGTTGCCGTGTCTATAGTACTCACCTTTCCAACCCTAGTGAAGTTGCCGTGTCTATAGTTCTCATCTTTCCAACCCTATAGTGAAGTTGCCGTGTCTATAGTACTCACCTTTCCAACCCTAGTGAAGTTGCCGTGTCTATAGTTCTCACCTTTCCAACCCTATAGTGAAGTTGCCATGTCTATAGTACTCACCTTTCCAACCCTAGTGAAGTTGCCGTGTCTATAGTTCTCACCTTTCCAACCCTAGTAAAGTTGCCGTGTCTATAGTTCTCACCTTTCCAACCCTATAGTGAAGTTGCCGTGTCTATAGTACTCACCTTTCCAACCCTAGTGAAGATGCCGTGTCTATAGTACTCATTTTTCCAACCCTAGTGAAGTTGCCGTGTCTATAGTTCTCACCTTTCCAACCCTATAGTGAAGTTGCCGTGTCTATAGTTCTCACCTTTCCAACCCTAGTGAAGTTGCTGTGTCTATAGTTCTCACCTTTCCAACCCTAGTGAAGTTGCCGTGTCTATAGTTCTCACCTTTCCAACCCTATGGTGAAGTTGCCGTGTCTATAGTACTCACCTTTCCAACCCTAGTGAAGTTGCCGTGTCTATAGTTCTCACCATTCCAACCCTAGTGAAGTTGCTGTGTCTATAGTTCTCACCTTTCCAACCCTAGTGAAGTTGCCGTGTCTATAGTTCTCACCTTTCCAACCCTAGTGAAGTTGCCGTGTCTATAGTACTCACCTTTCCAACCCTAGTGAAGTTGCCGTGTCTATAGTTCTCACCTTTCCAACCCTATAGTGAAATTTGGTTCCTTCAACCCTTGCAGGTTTTTAGTTGTAGAATAAGATAGTGAAATGATGCTATCTCTACTTGATCTGATCTGGCCAATCAGTATTGAATATGGTTTATTTCTTCTGAATTGCTAAATATGTAAACCGCTGTCTCGGCTATAACATAGGAATTTTCTTTGTGCGTGAGCGTAGTGTTTCAGTCTAGTCAATGCCAGCATATTGCCTGACATGAATTGTGGTCACAGATAAGTTCTTTCATCTTGGCCTTATTTATCATTGAACAATTATTTGTATCTCCTCCATTTTCTTGTGCATGTGTATTACCAATACACCAGAGTGAGTTCAGACTGTGTACAGTATGGGCCGGCTGGGCTTGCTGCCAACTCAGACTTGCATTCTTTACTCTCCATTTGTTGATTAGCTGCTGACTATCTGTCTGTCCAGCACACACTACAAGTGGGAGGTGTTATGTAACCATAGTTATAGGGCGAGTGTGAGGTAGCTAAGTGGGTGCAAGTGTGAGGTAAGTGGGTGCGTGCTCCTGATGGTTGCCAAGCAGCGGTGAACATGGAAGGACACAATGTTTGTGTGTGCTATATGTCAGGAAGTACATGCTTGTTGACCCGATCTAGAGACGTGCAGAAGGAGAATGAGGTGTGTAGCTGATCTGGTACAGTGGGGTCATGGCTATGAACTGTTACATAATGAAAGAATAGTTAATAGTTAAGGTCATCAAGGTCATCATGCTTCATGTGCCTCCAGAATATGTGATTATTAGTAGGTGTAGTTGCTAGTGCAGTCTTCTCACACATTGGAATCAGGGTTTAGGTATGCTGGTTGTATTCCATAAATGTCAAGTGGTTTATAAAGTAGCAAACTGAACACTACCTAATATTTTAAGGGGAAAATTCTGGCACATTGATGGCATAAATATATATATATGTTATAGTTATAAACCAAAATTGAGGTTTGTATGCGATTTATAAACTCCAAGACACGAGGGCGCAGCCCGAGTGGCGAGGATTTATAAATCGAAATACAAACCTAATGATTTTGGTTTATAACTATTTTATAGCCAGAACATAAACAACGAGCGAAGTATAGCGTTAGCTATCTTAGTAATTGTATTAAAGTACCCAAACTCTTCATTATCCCATTTTGCTTTGATCTGCCTTCTACCATAATTATGGTTGCTAAGAACTATATCAAACTTTTCCCCGCTAATACATTTTCTTACGGGCATACCAGACTGTATCAGATTTATAGTTCTTAATGACAAGCGCGGTCGCTCGGGTAACGGGCTATAAAATATATATATTATATAGTACTTATTACATGAGTCAGAATGTGATATGGCGAAATATTTCACCGAGCAGGCTAATTTATTTTCACAAGCCAGAGTTAAGTGAAAATAAAGCCTGAGAGTGAAATATATAGCCATATCACTCTGACAAGTGTAATAAGTGGTTTATTCCACACTAGATATCTTCATTGTTAAAGTTAGTACTAGAGGTAGGTAACACACAGCTTAACCTCAGCTGATATTTTAGCAGCTGCTCTAACCTGGTTGAGTGTAGGCTACACACCAGAGGAAGGTAGCTGTAAAAACCAAGAAAATTGACTAGTTTGGCTGGTTGCTATAACTACTAGGGTAATGAGCTTGGCAGTACAGAGTGAAATAACAGCTGAAATATCTCGAGTTATTTCAAGGGTCATGTACCTAAAGATATCATTGTGAAGATGTCTAGGGTGGAATATATATATACTTAAATATATATGTAAGATAGTCTATGAAGTCTTTGACATTTGGGATGGATTGGGAGTAAATGATGTGTAGACGTGGTGAAGGATTGGAACATGTTATGCATTTGTTGTTATAATTTCTGGCGCATTCATTCACACCCAATAATGTTGTGTGTAATACACTCCAGAAACAAATATCATCACAGGTTGCTGTACTGTCCGTGTGGACCTGACACCTACCTCTCCTCTAGTTAGTACTGGTGACCTCACACAACTGACACCAGAGATGCACGTGCCACTTGTTAGCCACCACCAAGGCGTAGCTGCAAACAAACAATTAGCTATACAATTGAGAAATCTTTACGAGAGTGTTTGCGTACTGAATGCCATGGCAACTGTCGAGTTAGCAAGGATGTCCTCACTGTATCAGGAGATGGGTTGATAACAGAAGTTCAAATTATTTAAATGCGAATGCCAAAATTGATGCAAATTAAGAAAGTTGTTTTAAATTATTATTTTTTGTCAGAGAAGTCTCATTCTTCCAATTAACAGGATGCAGGATGTATGTAATTCAACACTACAGCACTTGTGTGACTTCAGTGTTCTCTATGAGTAGAGACAATGTCACTCTGGCTAGCTATCTGTCTGTCCTAGACAATGTTGTAGTCTCCTCCTTCTCTGTCCTTACATACTTCACATTTAGTTCAGGGACTCCAGCAATGTTTGCTGGTAGTGTCTGATCTTGACCCACAAACACTATTGCATGGTCTGGACAGCTCCATATATAGAGCAACTAGTAGTAAGAATGACAGTGGGTGAGTAATGGTGACAGATATAGTCGCAGGTAATAATACTGTCAGTGACAATAAAGGACAGAGACTGGTGTAAGATGTTTACAGAGGTAGTGGCACTCAGAAATTCTCTCCCCCCCCCTTTCTGAATTTTTGGAAGTTAATTACAATAGCTGCAGTTGAATTCTATGTGTATATAAGAGTTCATGCATGCAGACAGAACACTGATCAGTATGAATTAAAGTAGCACGAGTTTTAAGAATGGGTGTGGCTAAGTATAGCAGTTTTCCCCACCCCCAGTGTATAGTCCTGCATACTGTACACGGTTTGAAAGTCTTCAAATAACCCCTAAATGTCTCAGTCTTTTAACTGATTGTGTCATATTGTAGACTATTTGGTCTCTTTCACCATAATATTATATATCATTGTTTTAATCCATCATCCCTTCACCTTGCTTCAGTAACTGCATATATAACAAACTAGCTATTGAGATCTATGACCTTGTGCCCACATATTACTGGAGAAAATGAAATTATGACACTTTTTATTATTTTGTTTGTTGTTTTTGTTTAAATTATGGAGTAGGTGAAATTATTTATTATTTTGTTTTTGTTTATTAGGTTGTTTGTGGGCGGTCACTCAGCTGGCGGTCATTTGAGTGCATGTGTGATGTTCACTGATTGGTCAGAGTACGGAGTGAAGAAGGAACAGCCATTGTCTGGAGCTGTTCTGTTGAGTGGAATTTATGACTTGCAACCATTACTAACAACTTCAGTCAACGAACCTCTCAATCTAACCCGGTAAGTGTAAACTCCGCCCCTTTCGTATGCATAGCTATATATGACTACCCATACTATTATTTTGAGTCTTGACTCTATAAAACCTGTTGTGTTTGCAGTGCTTCCAGCTTAAAGAGTGGAAATGTGTGTGGGGAAGGGGGGGGGGGGGGGATATTTATCTGCCTAAAAATCTGGCATAACATAACCAAGTATGTTAAAATTATATATATATATTTCATAACTTGATCTTAAATTATGAAGTAATTAGCAGCTTTGGTTTAAAATTTTTGCATTTGTATAATAAAATATCACCAATTTGTGACATTGTTACCTGTCTTTTTGGCAAATTGCATACCTAAACATGACGTCAAAGTGTGTGCTTGCACATGTTGTTTGTTAAGCTCATTGGTTGCATAGACAAGATATTTGCAAGTGCCGGCTTTTTCACTAATATAATATACTGGCATGCAATCCTAATATAATATGCAAGATTTTATGTAGTTAGCAAAGTTTAGCTTGATACGAGTTAGCTAGCTGGTTTCACTATCTTAAACCCTTCACGTAGTCACCAGAACTTGCAGACTGAGTCTGCACTTCAATGAAATGCTGGTTGTAAGTAAACAGGTGTGACACTTGTGGAACAGTTCTGAAAATGCATTTTCTATAATAGCAATACAACAATAAAGAAAACCTTTTATAGCTAGTCATCATAGTCATTTTATTATTATTAATTCATCATTTAATTTAGTTACATGAATATTCCTGCCTCTTCTCAGATCAGCTGCAATGGCAGTCGTATTTTCTTCCATGAACTATTAGCCCTCAGCGCGCATGTATGAGAGGGTTATAGTAGTCGTCCTGTCTGTCTGTCTGTCATGCTCTGATTTTGGAGATTACTGACAATTAACAGTTGATTTAGGTATGATGAACTTACTCAGAATGAAGATATGGGACCTTTCATTGTGCTACTTTTTTTGGGGGGGGGCTTAATGTTGAGAAAATGCAAAGCTTTCAGCTCCGCGTAGGTACCACTTTTATGGGCAACGCCCCCTAGCATCACGTCTTAATCACGTGAGCAAATAATTTCTTGCAGCCCGCGGTATAGTTTGCTTTACACTCAGGAAAGTTAACAGAGTTCAAATAGTGAAGTTTCCGCGTTGGAAATGTGTACGTGTGAGTGTTTCTGGCTAGTTTAGCTTCTTATCTTATGAAGACAGCGTTTCCATGTACCATTTTCATTGCTCGAGCTACATTGATGCCTGATTAAAATAGCTAACAGATTGCTTGTTCTTTTGGAAGGAGATTATATTGTAATAGCTAGGTAGTGTTTAGTAGCTCTGAGGGTTCGCACCTTTGGTGCTTCATTATTATTGTGATTATAGTATATGAGTTTTTTTTTATGAATCTGACGATAAAGGTCAAGAGAATGTATGTGGAAAATAAAGTGGGCAAGAGAGAGTAACTGAGAAAGATAGCAAAATGAAGTCAGGGACGACTACAGCTAGCATCATGTCTTCTCCGGGGACCTTTGATATCATCTTACATTGCTGAGCTGAAGTTTCTCCTTGTTAATACCAGAGTAGGCTTCATCCTGGACAGCTAGCGCTCCAGGGAGAAAGACTACAGCACCTGAACAATTGGCAAACATCTCTAAAACATGTGTACTGCAGAAGGAATGCAGCAACATGTAGTGCATAGTGTGACGATTTGCTGCACAATTTCTGACATGAAATAAAACAACAAAAAAGTATTACAGTCTACGAGAGATGAGCGGTTGGTTCTCAGCCTTCCGCTATTAATATTATTATTCTAAGCTGTCAGGTGGCTTTAAATCCAATGATAAGGACATGTACACCTTATGAAAGGTTAAACTGTTGCAGTAGTTAGTGTAATCGATGTTTCCACTCTATGAGCAGTAGTATCGAAGAAGATATAATAGTAAGGGGAAAAGCTGGAAGCAATTGCACATTTTAGTGACAGGCATAAACATTATTCTATTTTCTATAATTGTCTTACATGTGACATGCATGTGACATGTATGATCCAGTGACGAGGTGGCATTGTTCAGTCCCCAGAAGAACATGGACTTGATACAGTCTAGACTGGCTCCATCATTTCCATGCCTAGTGGCATATGGCGGAGGAGAGTCAGATGAGTTCCAGCGACAGTCTCGCCAGTTTCATGAGGTAAATCTAATCTCTTACACACCATGACCTGTACTAATTAACACATGCTTCAATGTAGGGGCTGCTATCAGTGGGCATGGCCAGCACAGAGACTATGCTGCCAGAATATGACCATTTCATGGTAACTGAAATGCTGATTCAGCAATCTGATTTCACCAAACAATTTGTTAATTTCTTAACTACAACTATAAATTCTTAAACTATTGAATTACCAAGTACATGATTAATGGTGGGTGTGGTTTGGAAGGTTGGTATTGTCAGGTGATATCTGTCAATGAGTATTACTTTCTTTCTGTTTTTTCAACATGAAAAAAAGTTTGTGTTGATCCAACACTGGTATATTGTAAGAAACATGAGAGAGGCCAGTTGGTAGGTAGCTAGTCTTATGGGCTAGGTTTCTTAGGTGTCTTAGACTAGATCACAACCTCTAGATTGGATTGAGGCTACACAAGAAAGCCTTGTCCCAGACAACTCCAGTGTGGACTCACCATAAAGTTTTCTCTCCATTTTGTGTAGTTGTTGAGAAATAGAAGTCCTGACAAGTAACAGTGTAGCTACATCAAAACTCTTTACTGTTGACTTTAGATTTTTTTCAATCCTTCACTAAATTGTCAAAAATACCAATCATAAATGTTTGTCATTTTATACCAACTCAGTTACATGCGTAACAGTTTTTTCAGAAATTATTTAGTCTTATCCTGCCAGAGCCATCCTAGAACTATGGTAATGTATTTATGTGTACAAAAATGGGCTTACTAATACAACTTCATTTCTCTTGTTGTACAGTTTTATATGGTCGGTTCCCTTAGCTTTGTCTTCACTGCTGGTCTCTATTCTCACATGTGCTGTTATTGGTGATTTCTAGAGGGTGTTTGCGTTACTTGAACTTCAGGAGTTTAATTGTCTTCACTAGTTGGTTCCAGGCTGAGTGATCTAGAGCGGCAAAGTTTGGCTCGAAAGATGCTCCATTTTGAAGGGCTTGCCTTCTCTTTATCCTGGTCAGGTTTAGCCTCAGATTTCTTGGGGTGACTTCAGATCAGCTGGTGAAGCAGATCTGGTTTCTCTCATTTCACGAGCACTTGTAAGAGTTACCTTGTTTTAATAAACAACAACAAGGATTATGGATGAGCTTCGAAGTCAGAAAACGTGTAAAGTAAAAAATTCTTGGTAGTATAGGATGGAAGGACTTGATTACATGGCACTGCTGCTGTTTTGGTCGGGGGGGGGGGGGGAAAAATCAATTACTATTATGATTTTTTAATGATTTTATGTATTTCGTTATCAGTGTGTCGTAGCTATAGGCATGTGGAGGTAGCTGTGTGTATGCACTGTTGCAACGTTTACATTGGTCAGGTCCACTTTATGGCACACATAGTTAGATTAAAGTTCAAAGTATTATTTTTATTGAAGCACAGGAATTTTTTGGTTTCCTGTAATCAATCTGTGTTACTCCAACAGGTCAGGATGTTAACTCTATGGCTTTCTGGTTAAATTAATTATGCACTTGATATGGAGACAGGATGGGTGTTTCCGTTGTAATAATGCACATGTGGAGTTATGCCACATGGACAGGTATGGGTGTGGCCACACTGTGTTGGGGAACTCTCATCTTTGCGAAGAAGTACATGTATAACTGTTTTCAGTTTGTAATAGGCTACCTACCAGTCATCATCAGATAGAAGTGATGATGTAATGGAATGAGCTATTTATTTATAGAAGGTGGTTTACTCTGTGAGAGAATGTGTGAATGTTGTGATGGAGAGACATATGCCAGAGAAGCAATAGTTGGTGTTAATTATAATAAAATGTCATGGGTTATTATTATTATTATTATTATTATTTTTTTTACCTTTCAAAGTTGCATAAGTGGACACAAATAGTTTACAGTGTGTATAGCCTATCTGCTATGGTTGATTGACAGTGAAGAGGTATGATATTGTTTAGAACAGACAGATCCAGGATGACGTCTCTACTCTTAAATAACACTGAAGAGAAATTAGCAGATAGCTAGCTAGCCAGTGTGACATTGTCTCTACTCACAGAGAACACTGAAGTCACACAAGTGATGTACTGTACATCGTGTAGATTACTCTTGTGTTGAAGAAACAATAACCCACTTAGACTCTTAGTCTGTGGAGTTCAATTATAGATGATGTCATCTTATAAAAATAATATTCCCTAGATTGATAATAGACCTGACATTTGTAGAGTATCTAGTTATTCTGACTGAGAATCCAGGTCAAATACACACGCAACTATAATGCTGTTAAGCTATTAGCTACTTCTGTATAAATTCCCGAATAGTTTATTAATTGTTTGTTTTTAGCCACACCCATATAGCTATCTGATAGCAATAAACTTGTAGCAAGTGATCAGTTTTTGAGGTCACTGTTAGAATAACTAGAGATGTTAGTGGCAGTCCACGTACAACTTTGACTAATGCACATAAAATAAAATGATAGCTTCTATAATAAACACGACTAGTAACATAATAGAGATAAAGAACTCACCAAAATAAATATTCACTTTCCTATATTTGATCCAATGTCATGATGGTTGAGGTTGGTAATCAAAAGTAGATAGCTATAAAGTGTGTGTGACTGCTATAGTAGTCACCATTAACCAGATACTTGAATAAAGAATGAAAGAGTCTAAAATATAAGTTATAACAATTATAAGGAACCTCAGTAAAAGCAGGAAAAAAAGCAACAACTAAAGGGATGTAGAATGCCTTGAGAAGCCTTTTTTAATTTTTTTTAATTTTTAATAGATCAGTTCTCTGTGTGCATGTCTATTCAGCACTGAGAGACAGAAGTCTTAAAATTTATTAAACAATTTACACGTTTTGATCTCTTGCATGAGAACCTCAGACTAGCACGGGCTCTCTACATTATGTAATACTGTGCAAGAAAGACCTCTCTCTTTGACTGGGTCATATACACACCCCATTCCTTCATTTGCACGTGCCACTAGTTCATGTCCCCCAGCATGCACACACAAATAACGTGTTCTTTGAAGTAGACATGAACTGACATAGCTGATATGTTTGTTTGGACAACACACTCACTCATATTGTATGGTTACATAACTCATTACAACCAAGATTAGAAAAACAAAACAAAAAAAACACAGCAGTATCTCAGTTATTCTATACCAAAACAAACATAAAACTAATTCCATGCATTGGTTATCTGTGGAGCTGAGAATGTTCGATCATTGAATAAAAACAACAACAACAAACAAACAAACAAAAAAACAACAGCAAACAAAAAGCCTCCCTAACAATTTGCAGCAATGTAGCATTGCTCCCTAGCCAAAATGTCCATTTAATCACTAATTAAAAGGAGCATTCATTCTATACTCAACTGACACACCCCCACCTGTCACCCAGCACCTGTAATTACATAACACAACCAACAAGAACTAACAGAAGATTTATAAGTAAAGACAATGATGTCACCTGCAGATCTGGCTAGTGATGTTTATAAAAGTCTGCACTCCTTCAACCTGTGACATTGCTGGAATATCTAAACATGAAAATATCACCTGCTGACACCTAAGACCACATGCAATAAAAGCTTAGCTATTTGTACTGATACATATGTAACTACATGGCAAGCTATGTTGCTGTCCTGGCAGCTTTAGGTACTATATGCGCTATTTTAATCAAATTTACTGTCAGACGCAAACAGCCATTTGTCGTGACTAAATCCTCCACCTACTGTAAGATGTGAGTTCTATTAAATATGAAGTACTCAAGCCACAGCAGAAGTCTCCAGTAGACAATGCTGCAAGACATCTGGGGAATTTCCCTAGTGAATACCCTAACAGATGGATTTTGCTTCAAAGTGGGCAGGACCAGGTACCAAACGATGAAAACCATTTTCTATTTCATGGAAAAAATAAAAATCTACATTCACAAAGCAAATTAAAAAGTTTAAAGTCATAATGAAAATTGGATGGAAAATTAAATGATCTAAAGTTTAAAACTGATATAGTTCAATTATATAAATTGTTCCATAAAATTTTCATTCCTTTCTATAAATCAACCCTAGCAATGTCTGCCAGGATCATCTCAATTTATTTCTTCGTAACTGAAGACAACTGACATGCCATATGTCAACTGAGTTCTGTAGTTGGTGGGGTACTGGTCATTGTGATAAGATACTTGTTTATATTGTTTAGTAAATCAATAATAGACTTACTAGGTGTACTATATCTGCATGAAGTGTGCCCCCCCCTCCCCCCTCCCCCCTCTCCTCCCCACTTCCATCACCCCTGCCTATCACACCTAACAAATTTCCAAATCTATTTTTTCTTGTTGACTCCAGAACGGAAGTCAGAGTAATCGCATGAGAGCTAACAGTGTCACCTGATGGTGGAGTGACATCATTACTCTAGTCTTTACAGTTTTAAAATAATTCCATGTGGTTTCATGTCTACACCTCACAATTATGTTCTAAAAATAGATCTTGCAGCACTACTACTAAGTGACAATTATGTGATTATGCAAATTACCACATGACTAAGCAGGAAGTGATGAAATAGAACTGAAGGGACACTTCATAGAAACAGTTCATTCTAATAAGTGTAAGAAAGATGAACATACCAAACCATACATTATAAATATTGATTACATCATCATCTCTCCTTCATGACAGCCATCATGTGTGTAGTGTTGTTTTAGTTAACTAAAACTAAAACCCAAACCCCTTAGTTTTGGGGTATTTTACTTCTGGTAAGAATAACTAAAACTAAGCTATAGAGAACAACATGAAAAAACTAAAACTAATTATTTTAGAAGACAGTAAATTCAATAATAACTAAAACTACCAGTAGAGTGGATGACAAAAACTACAACTAAGCAATTTTATTGTAAACAATTCACCTTGAATTATGTCAAAATATAAACATGTCATTATTAAATGAAAATATAAACTCCCATCAAGTAATTATTCTCTAAACTACATAACAAATACCATTCAGTTTTCACAGAAATATGCCATTTTTCAAGTTCTTTGGGAAAACTACATGACAACTTTCTTTAAGGAGTCATTATTGCAGAATTTGAGAGGCAACATAAATTAACTAAAACTAAGACAATTGATAGTCTAACTAACTAAGTCTTCTACATGGTATTGAAGAAAAACTAAAAACTAACTAAATCTTCAGGGAGAATTTGGGGGAAAAACTAAAACTAAGCATTCAAGATATTTTTTTAGTATGAAAAACTAAAACTAAGAATGTCTGGAATCGCTAAACCAAAACAACACTGCATGTGTGGTAGTATGAATGAACGAGAAATATCCTGACGTACAAAAAATTACTCTAATATTTAAACAGACACTGGATTGTTTTCACTATCTTTTGAAAGATATACAATTGACCAGAATGAATTTGTTGATTTTTTTCCTACAGTTCTATGGCGTTCCTGTATTCCTAGTGTCTGTTATTCAATGTGGAGTTTTGTACGTACAGATGAAGCTGTCAACAGGGCTGATTGTAGCATTTATTTACTGTTACAATTATCTAGACAGGGATAATTAGATTTTATTTATTTGTTATATATAATTATGTGTGTATATAAATAGCTTGTAGTGTCATCTTTTGCTTTAGTGTGACAACTATCAAGTCACGACTATAATATGATGCAGTATTTATATGTGTTTCAGGCTGTTAACTCTCTCTAACAACTAGTACTACCGTGAAACTTGGGATGCAGAGTAGACTCAACAGTGTTAGTTCTTCTCAGAACATGTCAGAGTATGTAAATGTAGAGACATTGAGTCAGTGCAGGAAGAACAGCTTCAATGCCTGAACCACTTTCTAAGAAATGTCTTTTCTTTAACCAATAACAGTCTCTACAGTTCTTGGGTAATAAACTGCTACACTTACTAAACACTGTCTTTAGTAACCCGGTAACGTACCATCCACCCACACGTGTTCCTCCCATGCATTACAACATTCTGTCAAGTTCTATAAAAACTAATTCTCAATATCATCATTCTTCTTGTATTGTGGTGACTGGTATAAGATGCCATCTGGCAGTTCTACATCTTCACAACAACAACAAAAAATCCCTCCAACACAATGTGACCATACCCATGTTGCATTTTACCTGTCATGTGGCATAACTCCACATGTGCATTATTACAACAGAAACACTTACACTGTCTCCAGGTCAATTAATAATGCATAATAAATTAGCATAAGGAAGCCAACTAACCACCATCTGACCTGTTGGACCAACACAGACAGACAACATAACCTACTTCTTCACTCCAGAATTGCTTGTGTACGACTCCTTGAACTCTATGAAAGAAATACTTGTAGGACACAATCACTGACAATACACACACTTTTCCAAAACTTACTACTCATTCTTTCCCGACTAGCTAGCTACAATACCGCGAGAATTACTTGGAATATATGTATACACCGGTTCCTTATTGGCGAGCGAGCGTAGCGAGCGAGACACTTACAGGGGTAACACAATCGAAAATCGGGGATGTTTGTTGGCGAGCGAGCGTAGCGAGCGAGACAGTATTAGGGGTGGATAATGCAAAATCGGGTATATGTTATATATATATATGTATGTATGTATGGATGGTACGTATGCTCTTAAAACGCGCGCGCGGGGAACTTTTTTCTCCTAAAAACACGGCTATTTAGGCTTGACTCCAGTTTATTCTGAAACTACAGCATTAAGCAAACCTTACTTTATACTTAAGCTCCAAAGTATGAGAAAATTCCTGCTAAAACGCTTGTTTTCAAGACACAAAAAGTTGATTCGACAGGTTACTATGGCATTGAAGACCCTTTTCCAGACTTAATTTCAAAACTTCGCCGTTTTATGGGGGGATACGGAGTGCCGGTTGTTGGTTGTCAAGAGCCGTTGGTAGTCAGAATGCCGTATTATTAATGCTATGGAAGCTACTACTTCTCGAGGGAAGCTGAGATAAGTACGCAATTCCATTTTTGTTAGCTAAATATGCAAAATTAACTCTGGCCTTTCTTTTTTGTAGCTAAGAGCTAGTCTCAAATGGTCAGATTGGCTCAAATTTGGTACTACAAAAGTTACAACTGCTCAAGAAAATGAGGTAAGAAAGTAATTTTGTATTTGTGTGCTAAAATTGATTGTCTTTTGTTTTTGTAGGTGAGAGCTTGTTGTCAAGAATTCAAGGTAATTCAGATGGTCAAAGTAACTTCAATTTGATACTACAGAAGTTATCAATACTCAAGAATGATGTAAGCAGTAATTCCATATTTGTTGGCTAAAATTAATAATAATAACACTGGTGTTGGACGGTCACGTCCTGCCAGAGAAACGTCCTGCTATGGAGCTGTGGGGTTGTAAGGCCCACAGACGATCTGGACTTTGTACAAGTTATCTCTGGGATCTCGCTGTCTATCAAATGTGACAGAGACAGCCAAGTCCCAACAACCACAATTAGTTATAATAGATTACAAATAAGTAATAGAACACAATGAAAATGAGTCACTGCACAGAAAGTGGAATAAAACGTAACTAAGATAATGCGAAAAGTGCTAATGTTCGACGATATCGGGAGTTCCTCGATATCGGGAGTTCATGAATGTTCTGCACATGCTTGAGGTTCTTCTTCCAGGAATCCTAGCAGGCCTGGACACACTCCCGGGCAGGAGAGAGTTCCTTGGAAACTCTGAGAAGAGGAACAAGTTTCTTTACAGCTCTTTTGAACGTTTTGCCATGGCATAGCACTGTCACTACTCTGACTAATCTGTCAGCTCCAGGGTGGATTTCTACAACTCTAGCAAGAGGCCACGACCTACACCCATAAGTCTCTTCATCCTTAAGTAATACAATATCACCTTTTGCAAGGTTGGAAGTAATAGTTTTCCATTTCTTTCTTTGTTGGAGAGACTGCAGATAGACAGTGTACCACTGATCCCAAAGTTCAGCAGAAAGTCGATTAACTAAATTCCAGCGCCGCAAGTAGCAGATTTTGCTGGTTGAGGAGATTCTTGACGGAATCGATCGAAGGGGCCTACCAATCAAAAAATGACCTGCAGTTATCACGTCGGAGCCATCAGGTGAAGTTGAGTGTACTGGAAGAAGAGGTCGACTATTGAGTGTGGCTTCCACTTAGCAAGAGGCCACGACCTACACCCATAAGTCTCTTCATCCTTAAGTAATACAATATCACCTTTTGCAAGGTTGGAAGTAATAGTTTTCCATTTCTTTCTTTGTTGGAGAGACTGCAGATAGACAGTGTACCACTGATCCCAAAGTTCAGCAGAAAGTCGATTAACTAAATTCCAGCGCCGCAAGTAGCAGATTTTGCTGGTTGAGGAGATTCTTGACGGAATCGATCGAAGGGGCCTACCAATCAAAAAATGACCTGCAGTTATCACGTCGGAGCCATCAGGTGAAGTTGAGTGTACTGGAAGAAGAGGTCGACTATTGAGTGTGGCTTCCACTTCAGCCAAGACTGTGGCTAACTCTTCGAAAGTAAGATGATGGTCACCTACAAGCTTCCTTAAAAGAGTTTTCATGCTTCTGACTCCCGCTTCCCACATTCCTCCAAAGTGTGGAGAACGACTGGGTGAGAATTTCCAGTCAATGGACCGAGAAGCAGCGAAATTATGGATGGCATCCTTCGTCTGTTTGCTTTGTAACAGGGAAAATAGACCAGCTAACTCATTCTTAGCTCCCACAAAATTTGTCCCATTATCTGACAGTATGGTTTTAGGAACTCCACGTCGAGCAACGAAGCGAGTTAAGGCAGCAAGGAAAGCTTCTGTTGTAAGATCTGATGAGATTTCAATGTGGACTGCTTTAGTTGATAAACATACAAAAATACATACATAAACTTTCACTAGTGTAGGTTTACGTGGATTGCCTCTCTTGGTCCACAGTGGTCCAGCATAATCTATTCCCACGTAGGTGAATGGGACCGTTGGCTGAAGACGCTCCGGAGGTAACTGTCCCATGAGTTGCTCAGCAGTTCTGGCGTAGGAACGCTGACAGGTCACGCAGGAGCGGCTAATCAGTCGTAGGAGAGACTTTACACCAGGAATGTAATAGTGATCGGCTAGAATAGCTAGCATAGCTCCAATACCAGCATGTCCAGAGTCTAAATGTACCTGCAAAACTAAACACTTTGTTAGAGAATGATGATTAGATAGTATAATAGGATGTTTGACATGACTAGGTATAGAAGCATGATTTAATCTTCCACCAACCCTCAACAACCCATCTTGATCAATGAGTGGGAAAAGAGAATGTAAGGGTGAATTGGAAGATACAGGTTTGCCTTCAGAAAGATGTTTTATCTCAGCAGGATATGATTGTCCCTGGGATAATGAAATAACTTTGTTCCTGGCAGAAGTTAACTCAGAAGAAGTCAATCGATCTTCCTTGATAGTATCGACCTTGTGAGTATTTACCATGAATCTTCTAATCCAAGCAACAACAGCAACAAGCTTGTGGAAGGAAGAGAATCGATTCCACAGATCGAAGGTTGGAACAGGTTGCCGAATGAGTAAAACAGTAGCCTTGAGTTCAGGGAGCTCTCGAGATAGGTTGATATCTGGTCTTCTTGGCCAGTCTTCAGGTGAGAGAACCAACCAGTCAGGTCCTTGCCACCATAAAGAACAATTCAGAAGTTCCTGAATATATAGACCTCTAGAAACGAGATCAGCTGGATTCATCTTAGTAGAGACATATCTCCAATGTCCTGCCGGTACCAACTTCGTTGTCTCTATGACTCTGTTAGCAATATAGGTCTTCAAACGAGATGATGACATGTTTAACCAACCGAGGACAGCAGAGGAATCACACCAAGCGAAAATGTTTGCTGTGGGAATGCTCAAATCTTTCCGAGTACGGTGTAACAGTCGAGCAAGAAGAACCGCTCCACAGAGTTCCAGACGAGGGATGGTACTGCCAGCCAGAGGTGCAACCTTGGTCTTCGCTGTGATCAAGCTGATGGAAACTGCAGTGTCTTCATGAAGTAGTCGCAAATATACTACAGCTCCATAGGCTGCCTGCGAAGCATCGCAGAAGCCGTGTAATTGTTTCTGAATTATAGGTGAATCACTGCTACAATATCTCCGGGGCACAGGATGTTCAGTTAGAAGATGCAGGTCTTTGCTCCATTTCTCCCAGACAGGAAGAAGATTTGGAGGCAATGGTTCATCCCAGTCTACCTTGCATTTCCAAACTCGTTGAAGTAAGATCTTGATTACCACTGTCACCGGTGAATACCAGCCCATGATATCAAAGGTTTTACCGACAGCAGATGCTAACTGGCGTTTGGTAGGAACCTGGGTTTCCTCAAGGGAGGGGGTACACACATGAAGGGTGTCAGTGGAAGTATTCCAGTGTAAGCCCAGTGTCTTGGGGCACTCAGAAGGAGATATAACTAGGTTAGAGTTATCCACCTCTTTTAGTTCAGAAGGTAAGTCAGCTAATAGTTCACGGGAGTTAGACCTCCATTTTGTAAGAGTGAAGCAAGCTAAAGACAAGAGTGAGTTTAGATCGCACCTCAGTTGCTTGGCTTCAGAAAGACTGTCAGCTCCAGTTAGACAGTCGTCTACATAAAATGATCGTTTGACAACTTGAGAAGCTTCAGGAAATTCGATCTTGTGATCTTCAGCCACCTGAAGTAATGCCTTTGAGGCCAAAAAGGGAGAAGAGGTAATACCAAAAATTACACGACACATTCGCCAATCCTGTATCTGGCCTTCGGAGTCCTCGTGTAGGAATCTATGGAGGTCTCGGTCAGATTCTGCCAGACCGACTTCGCGAAACATTTTCGAAATGTCGGCCGACATGCCAATCGTATGCGTCCTAAACTGAGCAATCACAGTGGAAAGGAGAGGGTATAATGAAGGACCTTGAAGTAGGATGTCATTCAGCGAGAGTCCATTTGAAGAAATTGCCGAACCATCAAAAACTATTCTAAGTTTAGTAGTAGAGCTACTCTCCTTAATTACACCGTGGGTAGGTAGGTAAAATACTTCACCTTTCGGCTGAAGCAAGTCAGCTTCAGGTACCAGCTCAGAGTGTCCCAGGACTCTGTATTCATCCAGTCCTAAGTGGAATGCTTCCCACTGATCCTTTCTGATTAGAGACCTTTTGTTCTGGATGTACCTCTTGAGTGCAATACTTCTGGATTCTCCAAGAGATAGTGAAGGAGTCTTTCTAGGTAAAGATACTGAAAATCTACCCTGGACATCACGAGTCAGAGTATTGTGGAACACATCAAGTGCTTGTTTATCCTCTTGACGAAGTACGTGTTCATCATTAGGAACCTCTTCTTGATCCCAAAAAAGCTGTAGAATTTCATCAGCTCTAGCGTCGCCTGATGTAATCTTCATGCAGGTTGAAGATGAGTTAGGAGTACAAATTTGGCCGCCGACAATCCAGCCAAATACAGAATTCCAAGTACGGAAAGAACGATCGGGAATAGATTCAGATTCGTCGTACGTACACCGGTTTGAGTCAGCAATGCTCAATAGCAGGTCGATTCGTCCTGAGTGACCAAACTCAGGGTCTGCAAGTTGCTTTCCTTCTAGAAAGGGTAAAGCTCTGATCGCACTCAAGTCTTGGGGACCATAGTCAGAAGTGATCTGATTAACCACGTGAGCTTGAATGGCAACCTCGTCACCTTCTACAACGCTTGCAGAACTCAAGATAAGGTTCACAACGTACTTAGAAGTTAGACATTTCGTTCCATTGAGTCCAGTGATCTCATGAACTAGATGGTGCTTCTTAGCTTTCAAGGATTGAGCTAATCGAGATGTAATAAGGGTAATACCAGAACCTGAGTCCATAAGAACTCTTGCTTTACACTGTCTGCCTGGAACGGACACCATAGCTAAAGCTGTAGCAGGCATGTAAACGAACGAAGGAATGAGCGAATTGCGCTGTTGGAATAAAGAAGTCTTAACTCCAGATGGGGAAGCAATTGAAGTAGACGCAGTTGAGCTAGCTTCTATAGGTTGAGATTGTGAGTTAGTGGGTTTAGAAGCAGTTGAGCTAGCTGTTATAGGTTGAGATTGTGAGTTAGTGGGTTTATGCAAAAGACTATGATGCTTGCGACCGCAATCTCTGCAAGTGGCCTTGCTAGAACAATAGTCAATTGTGTGAGACTTGCTTAAGCAATTGAAACACAGATGATTTCGTCTGGCTAGGTTATACCTCTTATCTGCAGTAAGACTCTTAAACTGTGAGCAGTGATATATAAGGTGACAAGAATCACAACAGGGACAACGATCCTGATTGTGATCTTTAGCATGCAAGGCTTTGGGTTTAAGAGTAGCTTTCGTCGGTGTTTGAAATTGCAAGACAGGTTTCGGTGGTAATATAGCTTCAACCGCTTGAGAGCGTCGCTTCAGAAACTTTATTAAGTCAATGAGAGCAGGTGGTGAGTGAGAGTCAGAAGTAAAATCTGACCAAAGCTTAATCAGCACAGTAGGTAAGAGAGGCTCTATCATAGCAACAAGGAGTTGTTCGAAAGTAGCGCCATCACAAGTCTTCATACCACTAGAGTGACGGGTTAGATCGTGAATTGTTTGACAGAGACTCTCATAATTGTCTTGAATGGGTTTCAGCTGTGACAGCTTCTGAACATGGTGTCTATAAACAATTTTGTTGCGATCGTACCGTTCCTGCAGTGCCTTAACACATTCACTAAAGGAGCCACCAGAGCCGTGTACTCGTACTATAGCCTTTGCACTTTTGTCGGCCATAGCAGTTTCCAAGCAACTGATTCTTTCGTGCTCAGTTAAGCCAGTTTCTCTGCTAAGTCTAGCAGAAAAGATAGACCAAAACTCTCGCCAATCAAGTAAGTCTCCCGAAAAGGTCGGAAGATCGAGTTTTAGTCGACTTTGAAAGTGAGGAACAACATGGTCTACTACCCTAGTAGAGCTTTCAGTAGTGGTTTTAACTTTTGGTTCAAAATCTAAGGAGGCTTTGTCTAGCAGTTGTTTTAGTAGTTCATGTACTTCGTCTACTACATTTTTTATGTCAGAACAACTAAGGTAGGAATGAGTAGAAGTAACGAAGGTCTTGTATTCTAGTTTGAGCTTTTCGTAGGACTCACGGCAAGCTTCAGAATTTAGCGATGAAGTGTTTAAAAGAATATTGGCATCGTGTTTGATGCGACTACCGGTACACCATGCTTGATGTTGATTATATAAACTCTCAAAATCATCTAACAACTGAAAATGATTAAGTAGCAATTGATTGTCTTTTACAAAATCAGCATTATCTTCACTAGGGTTAGTTACATCATCAATACGATTTTGTAATGCTTCATGCTCACTAACTAGATCTTTAAGTTTATTCAGCTTACTGGAAATTTCAGCTGATTTAATCTCCTGAGGAGAAAGTGAAGAATGAGACGTAAAGTATTGTTCCTGACGAGTTATCATACTTCGCCGAGCTCTCCTCTTCTGCTTGAGGACGTTGACATCAGTGATATCGGCGTAGACAGCTTCATAGTCAATGGACATGCTGAAACAAATCTAAGGTGAAAATAACCAAGTATAGTTTAGATCAAACAAAAAGGTTTGAGAAATGAATGAAGATTGTTGAGATCAACAAAAAAAATGAGTAAATGAAATGACTGGTCAACCTCACAGTATCCACTAGGTGTATCCGACAGTACCAATTCTGTTCACCGTAGTAGAACTCCAATCGCGAAGCGAAGTCAGGACGAATTCCAGAGTGCGAGTAGAGGTGAAGCTGTCGAAATCGGAAGTCTAAAAAGGAGGAGGCAAGTCTGAAGATCAACTCCAATGATGTATTCAAAGGTATAGTTCAACTCCAAAGGGAGAGGTAGGAATGAAGATCCAACACAGTACAAACTACAGCACGATTCCACAGAGTAAATGTACTCGGGAAGAATTGTTCGGATGAGTATCCGGCTCGAAGGACCAATGTTGGACGGTCACGTCCTGCCAGAGAAACGTCCTGCTATGGAGCTGTGGGGTTGTAAGGCCCACAGACGATCTGGACTTTGTACAAGTTATCTCTGGGATCTCGCTGTCTATCAAATGTGACAGAGACAGCCAAGTCCCAACAACCACAATTAGTTATAATAGATTACAAATAAGTAATAGAACACAATGAAAATGAGTCACTGCACAGAAAGTGGAATAAAACGTAACTAAGATAATGCGAAAAGTGCTAATGTTCGACGATATCGGGAGTTCCTCGATATCGGGAGTTCATGAATGTTCTGCACATGCTTGAGGTTCTTCTTCCAGGAATCCTAGCAGGCCTGGACAACTGGTTTATTTTTTATCGTAGCTGAGAGCTTGTTCAAGAGTTACTGGTGATTGAGATTATCAGAATGGTTGATGTTTGATACTACAAAAGTTACCATTAATAAGGTAAAAGAGTGATTTTGTATTTGTTTGCTGAAATCAAATGTCATAACCGCTATTATAGTGTTTGCATGAAGTAAGCTAAAACATAGTAACATTTTATGTTATCTAACTATCAGGCTCGCTCGCCATTTGTGCTCAAGCACACCACTAGTTTATATATATGTTTGGACGTATGTATGTCATTTTGTACTTTGACCCTCCGTATTTTTGTGTTCGCTCGGCGTTCGACCCCGTCCCAAACTTCACTAAACAGAATCCTCTGGTTTAGCGACCATTACCCTTATCACCTTAGAAATTGAATTGTTTACCGCTTTGAATTGTTTTGCGGGTGCAGTTAAAACGCAAAAACTTATGGGAGCTCCATTTCTATTCGAGTTAGTGGCGGTGGTAAGTTAATACGCTATTTGTCACAGTTATAAGCCCTACTCAACAGCATTTACTTAAAAATTCATTGTCCACTAGACGAACCACGAAGGTAAGTCTTGCGTAGGTATGTTCAGTTGTGTGAAAGTATTGTGCGTTACAACTACTATTAAGAATATCACAAAGAAAATTTTAAATAACGTGACTCGATTTTGTTGCTTCTTTTTCAATTCAAACAGTTGCGGGGAGCGGTTACTATGGCATTGAAACCCCTTTACCGCATATACTTAAATAAAAAACTTGACTTTATTTTAGTAGCTTGAGTGTTAGTTGTTAAAATCAATCATTTAACAATAGTGTAGTTTAAGGCTCGCTCGCCATTTGTGCTCAAGCACACCACTAGTTGGCGAGCGAGCGTAGCGAGCGAGACAGTATTAGGGGTGGATAATGCAAAATCGGGTATATGTTATATATATGTATGTATGTATGTATGGATGGTACGTATCTTCTTTAAACGCGCGCGCGTAGAACGTTTTTCTCCTAAAAACACGGCTATTTAGGCTTGACTCCAGTTTATTCTGAAACTACAGCATTAAGCAGACGTTATTTTATACTTAAGCTCCAAAGTATGAGAAAATTCCTGCTAAAACGCTTGTTTTCAAGACACAAAAAGTTGGTTCGACAGGTTACTATGGCATTGAAGACCCTTTTCCAGACTTAATTTCAAAATTTCGCCGTTTCATGGGGGGATACGAAGTACCGGTTGTTGGTTGTCAAGAGCTGTTGGTAGTCAGAATGCCGTAGTATTAATGCTATGGAAGCTACTACTTCTCGAGTGAAACTGAGATAAGTACGCAATTCCATATTTGTTAGCTAAATATGCAAAATTAACTCTGGCCTTTCTTTTTTGTAGCTAAGAGCTAGTCAACAGTGACTGGTAAATTCAAATAGTCAGATTGGCTGAAATTTGGTACTACAAAAGCTACCACTGCTCAAGAAAATGAGGTAAGAAAGTAAATTTGTATTTGTGTGCTAATCTTTTGTTTTTGTAGGTGAGAGCTTGTTGTCAAGAATTCAAGGTAATTCAGATGGTCAAAGTAACTTCAATTTGATACTACAGAAGTTATCAATACTCAAGAATGAGGTAAGTAGTAATTCCGTATTTGTTGGCTAAAATTACAAATAATAACACTGGTTTATTTTTTATCGTAGCTGAGAGCTTGTTCAAGAGTTACTGGTGATTGAGATTATCAGAATGGTTGATGTTTGATACTACAAAAGTTACCATTAATCAGGTAAGAGTGTGATTTTGTATTTGTTTGCTGAAATCAAATGTCATAACTGCTATTATAGTGTTTGCATGAAGTAAGCTAAAAATAGTAACATTTTATGTTACCTAGCTATCAGGCTCGCTCGCCATTTGTGCTCAAGCACACCACTAGTTGGCGAGCGAGCGAAGCGAGCGAGACACTATCAGGGGTAACTCAATCGAGATTTCGCTATATTTATTTATTGGCGAGCGAGCGTAGCGAGCGAGACACTTACAGGGGTAACACAATCGAAAATCGGGGATGTTTGTTTATTTATTTATTTATTTATTTGTATATATGTATGGACGTACGTAAGGCATTTTTGTACTTTGACCCTCGCGTTTTTGTGTTAGTTCGGTTGTCGACCCCGTCCCAAATTGCACTAAACAGAATCCTTTGGTTTATCGATCAGTACCCGTATCACCCTAGAAATTGAATTGTTTACTGTTTTGAATTCTTTTGCGGGTGCAGTTCAAACTTGACAACTTAAGGGACTTCCATTTCTATTCGAGTTAGTGGCGGTGGTAAGTCAATGGGCTCTTTGTCATGGTTATAAGCCGTGCGCACAGTATTTACCTGAAAATACATTGTCCACTAGACTACTGCGAAGGTAAGTCTGTGTAGGTGCATGTCCAGCTGTGTCAAAGCATTGTTTGTTACAACCACTACTTAGCTAAAGAATATCACAAAGAAAACTTTTAAATAACGTGTATTGCATAGGTTCCAAGTTTGAGAAATGGAAATCAGTGACAAACCACACCCATTAATTAAATCAACTCAATTGACCACATCCTTCATGTAATTAATGTTATGAATATAATTAATGACTATGATTATTGTTATTTTGATTTATTTTGGAGAATGGTTGTAGCTTTTTTGCATTTTGTAATTCATCTGATAATATAGTGTCAAAGCAGCAATCACTATTGTTCATCTTAACTCTCAGCAAGCTAATAATAGTAGAGTGGCTAAGACTGGCCCTCACAGTTTACAGAAACCACCATCAGCAAAACCATGCAGTGTTACCATGTAGGCCTCATGATGCAATTCCACACAACACTTATAAATATCAAATTTTGATTTCTGATCTTGAATACTTCTTTCTTGGTAGTACTGGCAATGGCAGAGTGTTGAAAGCAAAAAAAAAAAAAAAGGAAAGACAAGGCTAACTCATTTTTGATAATAAGTGGATAGAACATATATAGTTGATGTCTGGACTTTTGAATATTCCTTGCTCAAATGCAGGGGCAGAAAGGGGCTTCTCAGTGCTGAGGAAAGTCCATACTGACCAGGTTTCTGATAGGGGGATTTCCGTGGCAGACAATAGGCAATCAGAACTTCCGTGCGTGGCAGATTGATAGAGTAAAATTCCGTGACTGCCACGGAGCTTTCGTGGCACTTGGAACCTGTGATATTGTTTTGTTGTTGTTGTTTTTTCCTTCAATTTTCAAGCAGTTGCAGAGAGTTGTTACTATGGCACTGAAATCCCTTTACCCTGTATGCTAAATTTAAAAACTGGACCTTATTTTCAGTAGCTTCAGTGTTAGAAGTCAATAAAAATAGTATAGTCTTTAGGCTCGCTCGCCATTTGTGCTCAAGCACACCACTAGTTTATTTGTATATATGTATGGACGTACGTAAGGCATTTTTTTACTTTGACCCTCGCGTTTTTGTGTTAGTTCGGTTGTCGACCCCGTCCCAAATTGCACTAAACAGAATCATCTGGTTTATCGATCAGTACCAGTATCACCCTAGAAATTGAATTGTTTACCGTTTTGAATTCTTTTGCCGGTACAGTTAAAACTTGACAACTTAAGGGACTTCCATTTCTATTCGAGTTAGTGGTGGTGGTAAGTCAATGCGCTCTTTGTCATGGCTATAAGCCGTGCGCACAGTATTTACCTGAAAATACATTGTCCACTAGACTACTGCGAAGGTAAGTCTGTGTAGGTGCATGTCCAGCTGTGTCAAAGCATTGTATGTTACAACCACTACTTAGCTAAAGAATATCACAAAGAAAACTTTTAAATAACGTGTATTGTTTTGTTGTTGTTGTTTTTTCCTTCAATTGAAGCAGTTGCAGAGAGTTGTTACATGGCACTGAAATCCCTTTACCCTGTATGCTAAATTTAAAAACTTGACCTTATTTTCAGTAGCTTCAGTGTTAGAAGTCAATAAAAATAGTATAGTCTTTAGGCTCGCTCGCCATTTGTGCTCAAGCACACCACTAGTTTATTTATATATATGGACGTACGTATGTCATTTTGTACTCTGACCCTCGCGTTTTTGTGTTAGTTATGTGGTCGACCCCGTCCCAAATTGCACTAAACAGAATCCTCCGGTTTATCGATCAGTACCCGTATCACCCTAGAAATTGAATTGTTTACCGTTTGAATTCTTCTGTGGGTGCAGTTTTTCTATTCGAGTTAGTGGCGGTGGTAAGTCAATACGCTCTTTGTCATGGTTATAAGCCGTGCGCAACAGTATTTACTTGAAAATACATTGTCCACTAGACTACTGCGAAGGTAAGTCTGTGTAGGTGCATGTCCAGTTGTGTCAAAGCATTGTGTGTGTTACAACCACTACTTAGCTAAAGAATATCACAAAGAAAACATTTAAATAAAGTGTATTGTTTTGTTGTTGTTTTTTTCCCTTCAATTCAAGCAGTTGCAGAGAGTTGTTACTTTGGCACTGAAATCCCTTTACCGTGTATGCGAAATTAAAAAAACTGGACCTTATTTTCAGTAGCTTCAGTGTTAGTGTCAAAATCATTCATATAAAAATAGTATAGTCTTTAGGCTCGCTCGCCATTTGTGCTCAAGCACATCACTAGTCTTACTTTGTTCTCTGATGTCAGTCTTCTTCAAAAATGTTAATCAAAATGCCACGAATAATGAATAATGTTTACGCTTCACTATTCTTCCGTACGCAAGAAAGAATTATATCCCGGGCTACGCGCAGGCGCAGTTAATCGCTAGTTTCCTATAAAGGCGGCAACAATTTTCTCTGAATTCAAGTTAACAAAATTAGAAGAGAATATTAAACTTGGTCGAGTAAAATAGATGGGTAATAACCACAGCCTAGGTCACGAACGTGCCCTCGTGCACACTAATCTTCCTGTCAAATCCAGTGCTGAAATAAGAGCCGAGATTTTCCTCCCTGAGATCTCTAGGAGACAGGAAACAGTTTCTGATACTGATGCTAATCCTCCTCCTACCCAACACCGCCCAGTGATTCGCAGGACTAGTTCTCAAAGAGGATATCACCCACGCTCTGCAAGTCTGCGCAGAATGAGATCCATCCAGAGACGCTACATCCTGGAAGGCGCTCAACTTAAGAGTAAGCCTCTAGCCAAAATGTCAGCAAAAATGGAAGCTCAGAATAAGAAACTCCAAGAACAGAAGACACTGCTTGCAGCCAGTGCAAGGGGAGACTTGAAGAAGGTGGAGCAGCTGGTGGATTTTGGAGTGGACGTGAATTCTTCAGACAGAAGACAAATGTCTGCCCTCCACTATGCTGCCATGCATGCCAGAGAAGAAGTCGTCAAATCTCTCATAGCCAGAGGGGCGGAAGTCAATGCCACTGACTTGAAGGGAGGCTTCACAGCTCTACACTGGGTTGTTATGAACGCTGCACCCAGAATCACCTCTGCAGTCAACCATGTGGAGGAATCTCTGACTGCTCTGGTAAGAGCTGGATGTAAAGTCAACAGCACCGACTTCAACTCTGCCACTCCCCTGCACATAGCTGCTCAGAGGGGCAACCGTGATGCAGTGCAAGTTCTGCTCAAGCTTGGAGCTCAGCCTGACAAAGTAGACATTGCTGGCAGAAACTGCTACGAAGTAGCCAAAACTGAGCAGCTCAGGAAATACATGAGAGACCTCGTAGACAGAAAGAACCACCATACGTATCATGTACTAGAAGTTCCACCCCCATCTGGTCCTGCACCTCTTCTTCCTGTCGCTATCCCTCCTCCAAGACTGTTGTTTTCTGGTCGTACGTCTTCTCAAGAAGAACCAATATACAGCATCCCTTACTCTCCTCCTGAATCTCCCACTAGACTCTCCTCTGAGACTCCACCCCCTCCTCCTCCCAGACGTAGGTGTCATCATCCAAAATGCTCCATTGACTCCAGCATTTATTATGTTCTAGAACCTATTCCTGTACAAAAGACAGTCTCTAAGAGATCAGCCAGTCCTCCTAGGAAGAGGAAGTCACATAGACACGTTCATCATTAACTTTAAAAATATCACTTAACATACAATTGTTGACTAAAATATGATCATCTATTTATTGTTCAGCCTCTTCAAATTGAATTCAAATTCTTATTTATTATAACTTCATTCATGCAAACTAAAGCAAAGTCTGAAACATAAAACCTGTTAGTGTGTGTGTTATATTGGCATACCAACTGTTAAAAATATCATAATAGCAATTTTTTTAGTTTTTTACAGCCAATAATATTGTTAATTAAAACTTAACCCCACGTTTCTAATTCTTGCCGAAGTCCTCTTCAGGGGTCAAGAGGACTTCGACAAAAAGTCGAAACGAGGGGTTAAGTTTTAACTAACAATATTATTGGCTGTAAAAAAACAAAAAAAATTGCTATCTTTATAATTATTTTAGCCGAGAATGACTGAACCATTAAAAATATCGCTATAAATATATTTCAATTTGGAATTTCCTGTTCTACGTTTCTTATCCACTACTTTTTTTTCTTCTTATTCTTTGACTCGAGTCACATTTTTTTTATTGTCTTCACTGATATTCAGACAGTAGTCAGGGCAGCAAAAAACGCACTCAATAATTTATAATACTAGCAACAACAACAACAATAATAATAATAGCATAAGAAGAATCATTTTACTATGTGAATCTTAAGTGTCATTGTTGCACCATCTATAATAAATTAGCTCTGACAGTAGGTATTGCTGTATTGCTGACTTTTACCTTATCATAGCTATGTTCGTTTCAATCATAATCAATTAGCTCATGTACTGGCCACACCCACTTGATAGAGTGGTATTACAGATAGTTCCAGTGAATTATCTGCATCTGCGGTATATCTAATTTCAGCAATCCTCGGAAACTTTGTGTTTGAAACTTCCATTCTCCTCCACCACGTGTTAACTATCGAGGCAACTCTACCAAATCCATCATCATAATCATCATCATAATCATCATCATTTTGGTGTATGAATGCAGTAATGTCAATAACAGACTATCAGCAAACATTGCTGGAGTCCCTGAACTAAATGAAGTATGTAAGGACAGAGAAGGAGGAGACTACAACATTGTCTAGGACAGACAGATAGCTAGCCAGAGTGACATTGTCTCTACTCATAGAAAACACTGAAGTCACACAAGTGAGGTAGTTTGAATTAAATACATTCTGCATCCTGTTGATTACTTGAGTCTCAAATTTAAAAGTCATAGACTCCTAGTCTATTGAGTGCAGTCATAGAAAACATCCTAAAGTAGTCCCTAAACTGATAATAATAGATCTAATAATTTTGCGAGTTCTGAAATGATATGATCTACCGTACGTATATCAGAGTATGTATGAAGAGACTACAAACTAAATATTATCTAACTGTGTTATCATCACTGCTGCTTCAACCTGTGACGTAGCTACTTTCAGGAGACTTAAAATCAAATATGACTGATTGGGTTGATTAGAAAGTTGTGTTTACTTATTTTGCCAAGAATGTTAGAGTAGATCAAATATGTCTACTAATATAAACATTAGTATGTCAACATTTAGACATTTTATAACATAATATGTATGTATCCTCTCCACATGTTACAGTTCCACTCCAATTCAGTCACATGACTGGAACAACATTATACAAACTTGCTTTTATGGCATTTAAAAGAACATCTTTATAATGGACTCCTGAATAATTCAGTGAGTTTTCAGACATGCTTATATGTCTTATCGCAAGAAACTTAGCACATGCCATATACATATGTGGACTCTGAAAGTAAAAACCACATAGCTATTCATCATCCTAACATTTGGCAGATGTCAAAGAACTAGTGATGAGTAAATACATAAGTGATAAGGAGGTAAGAGAGTGAGTTGTATATTAAAAAAAAAATTCTTTTGTCTAACTGTTTTTAATTTCCACAGCACAAGATAAACCAGGAAATCCCTATGTTTACCAAACATAAGACTACTTTCATTTTTTAAAAGAATTTTTCTTAACCAATTTTTAGTTTCATAGCATCAATAAAATTAAAATTAGCTACCATTATTTTGGCTTGGCATCACTAGCTATTATTTTTCCTATCACTGTGCACCGGCTGTTGCAAATAAAGATTGGATTACAACATTTATCTATATTGGTAAGCATACCATTGAAGTGGAATTAACTGCAATCCTGACTGTTTAATGAATTGAGATATTAAACTCAACTAGCTACTTGAGGTACTCTTATAAATATTTATTAACACAAATTTCAATATTTAACTGAAGATGTCATAGTTGTTTTTGCCGCATTAATTAGGTTGGCTACAAAAAGTTGACAACTTCTAAAGTAAAGTAGGAGTGACTTTTTATAAGTGCTAAATAAACGCTTAAAAAAAGGAAAGTGTCTAAAATAGAGCAACCAGAAATCTTCAGTGAAAGGAAGTTCCTTATACCAGACCAGTCTGTGTGTGCCTATGTTTGACACAGAAAGACAGATTTATAAACTTTCATAGAACTCTGTAGCTACTTTATTAAACAATTTACATGTTTTGATCTCTTGCATGAGAACCTCAGACTAACTCCTTCTCTCTAAATTATGCAACACTGTACAAGAATGACCTCTCCCTTTGACTGAGTCATATACACACCCCATTCCTTCCTTTGCATGTGCCACTAGTTCATGTCCCCCAACATGCACACACAAATAACGTGTTCTTTGAAGTTGAACATGAACTGACATAGCAGATATGTTTATTTGGACTACACACCCTCTCACATTGCTATGGTTACATAACTCATTACAACCAAGACTAGCAGAAGCTGAGCAGTGTCTCAGTTATTTTATACCAAAACAAAAATCTTTTGCCTGCAAAGTAAATTAATTCCATGCATTTTTTTGTGCAGCTATAAAGTATAGATTGTAAAAATAGCCTCCATAAATTAATCATTAACTTCCAAATCAAAGTGTTTAATATGTCACTAATCAAAGAAGCATTCATACCACTACACTCACAGTTCCTAGCAAACATGCAACTGACACAATCCCTCGTGTCACACTCTCCAGCTCCTGTAATTACATAACATAACTAACAAGAACTAACAGAACACACACCATATAGCTAATCTCATCTTTTGTACCTTATGTGGGTCTAAAAAAAAAATAATAAGAGAAATTTCCCTCCACCCCTAAATTTAATTTAGTACAAAGTGTCACTTGTTTCTATAATAAGCTAACCCTCCATTCATTTACAACATTTAGATTCTGTATAATGAAGTGAGAGATTTATTAGGTGAAATACTCAAGCACAGCATAAACCACAATGTCATAAGGCCCCAGGGGGATTTCCCCAGTGAATGTCCACGACACAACTTATAACAATACATGTATACCAAATTCAGTTACTTCGAAGAAAACCTGGAGTAACTCCATGAGACAATCAGTGTCTCCTGATGGTGGGGTGACATCCACAAATCTTTCATTAGTTTATTTTATTCATATGTCATCTAAACTTTGTTCTAAAAATAGATCTTGGGCTTTCCAGGTGACAAATTTTTAAGTCTAAGTAATCACATGATTAGCCTTATTGAACAAGAAAATGATGAAATACCAAAGGGACATTTGATAGAAACAATTAATACTACAGTTGCTATAATCGCTTAAGAGAGATAAACAATATAACAACAAACAACAAAGACTATACCCTCAATGCTCCTTCTGGCATTCCCTTAATCAGCATATATTATGGTAGTCTGAACTCTTTCAATAAACAAAGCAAACTTGAAATATCTTGACATTAAATAAAGATACTCAATATCTGTAAAGACAATGTAATATTTGAATGTTCACTCTCTTTGTAGAATTGACCAGTAAAAATAAATAAATAAATAAATAAAAATCATACCAACTAGCTATACTTTATCAATAAATAATGCCGAGTAGCATATGCGTTGACTCTCCAACACATTTCTTTCTTTCTCCTACTCATGTCAGGAGTCCAGATTAATTCTCATGAGTCAGTCCTGTATAGATGAAGGTGTCAAACCCTAGCTGGCACAACTGCTTGTGAGGTGATCCACATGCCAATATTCTGATCTGGAATTTAAAATCTATACTATAATACAATGAACTGAGAAGATGGTAGCCATGAACACGTAATTGTTACTTTCTATGGCATTAACTAATGTTTAATTCACTGTTGCCTGTGTGGTGGTGCCATTCTAAAGCTGAACATGTTTTGGTATTGGTGCTGGATAGGTGATGTGTGAATTAGTTCCAGTCTGTCAGTGATACCTGCCTTACCTGTCTGTCAGTGATACCTGCCTTGCCTGTCTGTCAGTGATACCTGCCTTGCCTGTCCTACTACCCCCTGTAGCTTACAGTATCATCTTTCTTTCTTGTGTGGCAATATCAAGTCGTGACCATATTTTATGGTGCAGTCTTTACATTCTCTTAGTGTACATGTTCAAAATTGATGGATGACCAACTCCCTGGAACCAATATTATGACAAATTGACTCATTGATGCTTTGTATTGACCCAACAGCGAGTTTACTTTCTCCTAACGCATCAAAGTATATAAATGTAGTACTCAATAGACAGTCAATCAGTGAGAGGAAGGACAGTTTCAATTAGTGTCACATTCTAAGAAGTGTCTTCAGTTTATTAAGATCAGAAGAAGAAGTTAACTGGATGTGAAGATGTGTATTCTAGAGTTGAAAAGCATACGTGGACACACCCTGCTCTTTGATTTATTCTTCAAGAATGAGTTCAACTGCCAAAATATTTACTACCAGCAGATTATCTGGAAGTGAAAGTGCAGGAGAATCAACTCAGGTAAAATTTTCCTCCTCTACTTCCGAGATGCAACAAATACTCCAAATAAAATATTTAAATCAGCACTTTTCTGTTAAATCTTTATCCTTTCATACTTCACATTTAATGCAGAGACACCAGCAATGTTTTCTGGTCTCTACACAGTATATCCTGTGGAACTTCTTCATCATCATAATAATAATAATAATAATAATGATGATAAGAACAGCAACAACAACATAATAATAATAATATTAATAACAATAACATAATAGTATGATGATGATAATGATGGTGACGATGGTAAGACACGAAAAACATAAGACACTCTATCAATTGGGAGTGGTCAATATAGCTAGTAAATTGAGTATTGACAGATAAAACAAACATGATTTGTAAGTTTTAATAAAGGCCAGCAATAGTGTTTCAGCATATTGTATTATAGATGGTGGAGTAATGCCACTGAGGGGTCACATTGTCTCGCAATTTAATGATTATTATTATTGTTAGAGCAAAGTTTTTTTTTTTTTTGGTATCACTGAATAACACAGATTTAGGGCTCTAGTCACAGAACTAGGAAAGGTGCATAGATAAGTCTTACAATGGAAGAGATGCATGGAGCTATATGAGGTCCTACATATGACTAAAAGAATAAACTGGAGCCGAAGAGTCAACTTTCAACATTTACAGTATAATATTATACATGTAATTTTTGTCCATTTTTAAGATTAGTTAATTGTGTACCAATGCAACCTATTCTAATAGAATACTTACATTAAAAAAAATGTTTCAATTTGAATGAATAAAGAGGTAAACACACATAATAAATAAGTGATCAATGAGTTATCTTATTTTAAATGATGAACATGTCTGTGTGATTTCCTCTTCCTAGGAGGACTGGCTGATCTCTTAGAGACTGTCTTCTCTACAGGAATGGGTTCTAGCACATGATAAATGTTGGAGTCAATGGAGTACTCCGGATACTGACACCTACGTCTGGGAGGAGGAGGGGGTGGAGTCTCAGAGGAGAGTCTAGTTGGAGATTCAGGAGGAGAGTAAGGGACGCTGTAGATTGGTTCTTCTTGAGAAGATGTACAACCAGCAAACAGCAGTCTTGGAGGAGGTACAGCGACAGGAGGAAGAGGGGCAGGATCAGATGGGGGTGGGACTTCTAGTACATGATACGTATGGTGGTTCTTCCTGTCTATGAGGTCTCTCATGTATTTCCTGAGCTGCTCAGTTTTGGCTACTTCGTAGCAGTTTCTGCCAGCGATGTCTACTTTGTCAGGCTGAGCTCCAAGCTTGAGCAGAACTTGCACTGCATCACAGTTGCCCCTCTGAGCAGCTATGTGCAGGGGAGTGGCAAAGTTGAAGTCGGTGCTGTTGACTTTACATCCAGCTCTTACCAGAGCAGTCAGAGATTCCTCCACATGGTTGACTGCAGAGGTGGTTCTGGGTGCAGCGTTCATAACAACCCAGTGTAGAGCTGTGAAGCCTCCCTTCAAGTCAGTGGCATTGACTTGTGCCCCTCTGGCTATGAGAGATTTGATGACTTCTTCTCTGGCATGCATTGCAGCATAGTGGAGGGCAGACATTTGTCTTCTGTCTGAAGAATTCACGTCCACTCCAAAATCTACCAGCTGCTCCACCTTCTTCAAGTCTCCCCTTGCACTGGCTGCAAGCAGTGTCTTCTGTTCTTGGAGTTTCTTATTCTGAGCTTCCATTTTTGCTGACATTTTGTCTAGAGGCTTACTCTTAAGTTGAGCGCCTTCCAGGATGCGGCGTCTCTGGATAGATCTCATTCTGCGCAGACTTGCAGAGCGTGGGTGATGCCCTCTTTGAGAACTAGTCCTGCGAATCACTGGGCGGTGTTGGGCAGGAGGAGGATTAGCATCTGTATCAGAATTTGTTTCTTGTCCCCTGGAGATTTTTGGGAGTTTGGCTTCAGCTTTACGCTTCAACATATTTGAACAGGGGTTGTAAGTCCCTGAGCTCAAGTTGGGAAGAAATGAAGGACCAGCCCAGTAGTGGGCAACATGTAAACAAACCAGGACCTTAGCTAGAGTAGCTGTAGCTGTCAACAAGTTGGCAGAGATAGGCTTAGGTTAGTATAATTTAGACAAGCACATAACAGATAGACTGAATAAGAACTGAACAAACATGTGGTCACACCAGAGCAATGAGCATGTGCAGAAACACCCGCACACACATACAAACACAATGCAATGAGTCCAGCTCAGTCCTTCAGTGCATGTAGTGCACTGCACCTTAGTGGCGGTTGTTGGGTCCAGTAGATCCCGAACATGCTGGGGGGCCGGCAGAAATGGCAGCAGCAGCTGAAGCTGGTGGTCCGGAAATGACAGTAGCTGTAGCTGCAGTGGGCATGTCAAAGTCCTCCAAGTAGACCTTCACTAGAGACTGCACACTCCGCTTGTAAGTGTGGCCGTTGCAGCGGATGTCGACAACCCTTGTCCTGCTGTCGTGGCCAGGGTATGTAGCGGTAACCCGGGCCAGAGGCCATCTTCCTCTTGCCAGTGTCTCGTCTCTGACGAAGACAATGTCCCCAACAGAGATGGACGTGTTGCTGCCCTTCCTCCACTTGCTTCTGGCCTGTAACTGTGTGAGGTAGTAGCCTTGCCAGGCCTTCCACAAGTCTTGGAGGAGTCTTTGCACCAGCTGCCACCTTCGAAGATGGGGCAGTTTGGCTTTGCTAGCTGGCTTGGTAGGAGGAGCCAGCAGTGGCCGGAAGATGAGGAAGTGGGCCGGTGTCAGAGTGAGGTCGTCTTCAGGTTCTGTAGTTCCGAGGTCGACCAGAGGCCTGCTGTTGAGAGAGGCCTCAATTCCAGTGAGCAGAGTCTGGAATTCGTCCAACCTGAGCGGGTGAGGTGCTACTTGCTTCCTGAGCAGCCGCTTCATTTCCCTCACAGCTGCCTCCCAAAGACCTCCGTGATGCGGTGATCTGGGTGGTATGGTGTGCCACTGCAGCTCCTTAGTGGACGAGACGTGAGAGATTGCTCCTTCAGAATGTTGAAGCATCCTCCGTATGGCTTGAAGTTCTGCCTTGGCTCCAACGAAGTTGGAGCCGTTGTCGGAGTAGACCGAATGTGGAGTCCCTCTCCTGTCGCAAAACCTCTGAAAGGCTGCCAGGAATTCCTCCGTCTCCAGAGATGTGCACACCTCCAGATGGACAGCCTTGCTTGACAGGCAAATGAACAGGCAGCAGTAGGCCTTGAACATGACCGGTTTTCTTGTGTAGCCCATCTTCAGCTGGAAGGGGCCGGCGAAGTCGACGCCAACAGAAGTGAATGGAGGAGATGGAGTCGTCCTCACTGAAGGTAGAAGGCCCATCTGCTGTGCAATAGGTTGGGCGTTGGCTCGACGACAGGTAGCACATCTTTTGGAGAGCCGTTTCAAGAAGGACCTGAGGCCAGGGATGAAGTAGGCATGGCCCAGGATGCTTATGAGAGTAGAAATTCCAGGATGTTGATGTTTGTAGTGCTCTGTCTCTACCAGCAGCCTTGTAAGGGCGTGCTTGAGAGACAGAGGAGTTAGTTCTCTTGGGTGGGTGGCCGCTTCTTTCCTCACTCGTCCTGTCACCTTGATGAAGTGGCTTGCAGGTAGAAAGTCCTCTCTGGCGTGCTCGTGTTCCTTGAGGTACACGACCATCCCGTCTAGGCAGTGATGACCCGGGACAGTTTGCTTCTTGCGCAGCAGTTGAAAGACGTCTGGAAAGGAATCCAGTTGCTGCTTCAGCAGGAGGGCATCTCTGGTAGCAGAGAGTTCTTTGGAAGTGAGCGTTGGCTCCGCAAGTTTGTTGGCAACTGGAGAAGTCCTGCAGTTGATGATGAATCTTCTGATCCAGCTGTACGTCCTGGTCAGAGTCGTGTAGCTGCTGTACTGCAGCCAAAATCCCCACTCCTCCACTGGCAACAGTGCTGTGGTGAGCACCGTTGCCTTCACCCCTGGCAAGTTCCGCGGCAAGGGTGTGGCTGCAGTGGCAGGCCAGCTGGATTCTGGGCAGCTGAGCCATGATGGACCAGACCACCACAGAGTGGACGTGAGAAGCTCCGGAACTGAACAGCCACGGCTGGCTATGTCAGCCGGGTTAGACTTGGAAGGAACGTGCCTCCACAGGGATTCTGGAAGAGAGTCCTGTATGGCAGAGATGCGATTCCTCACGAAAACCTCAGAGATTGAATGAGGTGGCTTCCTGAGCCAGCTGAGCACGATTGATGAATCTGTCCATGGTTGAACTTGGGAGATAGAGATGTGCAGTGTGTTAGAGACGTAGACAAGAAGTTGTGCAAGCAGAGCAGCTGCCTGCAGCTCCATTTTTGGTATCGTGGTCAGCTTGAGAGGGCGGACCCTGGCTCTGGCTATCACTAAGGAGCAGCTGACGGTTCCGTCAGCAAATACTGACCGTAGGTAGACAACAGCACCGTAGGCGACCTCACTGGCGTCCGAAAATCCATGAAGAGATGAGGACACGGTTCTGGCGTTGCTGTCAAAATATCTGCGGTTGATGGGATGGCTGGTGACAAGAGGCAGGTCAGAAACCCAGGTCATCCAGCGTTGTTGCAGAGACTCTGGTACGTCGTCGTCCCAACCCAGCTTGAGTATCCAAAGCTCTTGTAGCAGTGCCTTGGCTGTGATGATGTAGGGTGCGAAGAAACCCAAGATGTCGAATATCTGTGCTGAAACGGAGGAAATCAGCCTCTTGGTCACACTGGTGGTCTGAGGAAGCTCAGGAGCAGCCACGTGTAAGCAGTCAGTAGATACTGCCCAGTGTATTCCCAAGGCCTTTGAGGAATCCTTGGCAGCTGGAATGTCCAGGTCAGCTGTCTCGATCAGTTCTGTGGGGATGGTGGATTTGAAGCTGTCGTTGTTGCTTCTCCATTTGCGGATGATCATGCCTGCCTTGGCAAGAAGTGAGCAGATTTGCTGTCGCTTGGCAGTGGCACCATCTAAGTCTTCTGCTCCTGAAAGGAGGTCGTCGACGTAAAAGGACTGGTTAATGCACTGCCATGCCAGCGGGTGGGAGTCCTTGAATCTCTCAGCCAAGTGAAGCAGCACTTGTGAGGCCAGGAAAGGCGAGGACTTGATCCCGAAAGTGAGTCTGGTCATCCGTAGAGAAACTATGGTGCCAGACGCGTTCCTGGTGAGGAATCTGTGTAAGTCGTATTCCGAGGGATTCAGCAAGATTTCTCGAAACATCTTACTGATGTCGGCTGAAAAGGCGATCAGGTGGAGCCTGAAGTTGATCAGGATGTCTTCGATTCGGGGGTAGAGATTGGGCCCGGGTAGTAGCAAGTCATTGAGTGAGGCACCGGATGACGACCTAGCAGAGCCATCGAAAACGGGCCTCACTTTGGTGGTGGTGGAGTGGTCTTTAAAGACGCCATGGACAGGCAGGTAATAATGGTCCAAGTCCAGCTGGTCTTCGGGAACCACTTCCGCGTGCCCCAGTTCCAGGTAAGCAGCTACCTCTGTGTTGAAAGCCTGGAGCTTTCCCTTCCTCTTAAGCGACCTCTCGTTACTGAGGAAGCGGCTGGTAGCCATCTTGAGGGACTTTCCCAGTGAAGGAGGCTGGACAACTCTTGGCAGAGAAACAGAGTACCGTCCATCAGGTCGGATTTGCAGTGTTTGGTGAAATTGAGTGAGTGCTGACTCCTCCTCTGGGCTGCACTGGGGTGTGGATGGCACTTGTTCCAGCTGCCACATCCTGACCAGCTGTTTGTCCAGGGGGTTGTCTTGCAGCTCCACAGTGTACATAGTGACTGAGTCCTTGCCGGAAGTAGGGGCGGTGACAGTCCATCCTAGCGTAGTTGGGGCCACAGTGATGTGTTTGTCCCTCAAGAAGCGAGTAGGTTCTGAAGTGAGAAAGTCTGACTGGTCGTAGGTGCCCAGTATGAGATCAATTGGCCCTCCAAGTTCGGAATCTGCAAGTCGTACTCCTTGCAGCAGAGGCAGCTTGAGCAGTTCGTCAATCCCATCAGGAGGAGTGGAGCTGAAGGACAAAGTAGTGATAGCTGCGTCCAGCTTGACTTTGTCAGGAGACGGGAAAGCTGGGCCGACTTCTACAGTGGCTCCTCGACTGAGGTGAACCGTGGAGACTGGTCCCTTCATGTCGACACTGAGAGGAAATCTGTGGACTTCGAGATGGGAGGCAACTCTTTCCGTGATGATAGAGTGTGTGCTGCAGGTGTCAACTGCGGCCCTGACTGTGATGCACCTGGCTTCGTTGTAAACGGTACACAGGGCAGTCCGGATGGAGGCTCCCTTGAGTCGGCGTGGATTGTTGGCCTTCTGCGAAGCAGAGGGCTTAGACTTCGAGGAGGTCATGAGTGTAATGCCTGACTGCTTGGTCTTGCCACCGGAGGTGTCATCACTTCTGTGTAGCAGTGTGTGGTGACGTGCCTTGCATTCCTTGCAGGTGAAAGAGGAGGCGCAGTTGCTGATCTGGTGGCTCTGATGCAAGCAATTGGCACAATACTTGTGCTGCCTGATCAGAGCCCACCTCTGGTTGAGGTCCGAGTCCAGGAAAACTTGGCAACGTGTCAGTGAGTGGTTGTTGCCCTTGCATATGAGGCAAGTCTTGTGGGCAGCTGGGCTGGGGGTCACAGCTACTTTCTTGGAAGAAGAGTCTTCCTTCTTGATAGTGGATTTGATGTGATGCGAGGCTGATGACTTGGAGGGCTTGGACGGCAAGTTGTGAGACAAGGGCCTGACAAAATCCAGCAGCATCTTGGAATCAGGAATGACATCAGATGAGCCTAGATGTTTGGCCCACTCTTTGGAGAGTTCCTCGTCGAAGTCACGGACCACGAGTGCGACTGCAAATTGCTCTATGGTTTTTCCATTGATCTTCGCCATTGCCTCCAACGTGTGCTCGACCCTCTTTAATATGTGTGACATGCTGTCTTGAGAGTACTCGTAGCGATACCTGGTCACCAGTTCCTCTACGTACTTCGGGTAGATGGTGGATGAACGTCCGTACCTTTCCTTCAGCTGCTGTAGAGCGGTGTCGTAGCCTGCAGAGGAGTAGCTGTCCACCAACTCTTTAGCAGCCGGGTCTATCATGGATTCAGAGAGTATGCAACATCGGTCGCCGTCGGAGTAGGCGTCCCAATGAGTCTTTATCACTTCTGTAAACCGCTCTTGGAAGTGCGGAAAGTCAATGGCTTTCCCGCTGAAGGTGGGAGCCTTGACGTGGTAAGGGGCCGGCTTCCGAACAGGAGGAGTAGCCTCAGCAGTGGTGGAGGAAGCAGCCATGGCAGGAGCCTTCTTGTTAAGAGTGATTTGAATTTGCTCTAGCTGGCTTTGGGCGTCCGTGAGTAGCTTTCCAAAAGTGGCATGAGCTGAAAGTGGTGTCAGAGACCTGATAAGTTTCTGAAACGATTCCACCAACTTGGCCCCTGAGGAGGGGAAGTCTGTGGAGGAGGGAACGCCGTGGGCGAGCCAAGAGTCGGCAGTATGCTTCAGCTCCTGGTACAGCAAGAAGTGCGAGCCCATGTTGATGGCGGAGGTCATTTTTTCCGTGTGGTCTTCATACGAGTCCTCGATGACAGAGTTGGCCTCGATTTCCTTTTGGAGATCGTCCTCAGAAACGCCCTCGACAGCCATGGCATTCAGTAGTTGATCCTGAGCGACCAGTTCTTCTTGGACTGCAACCTTGAAGAGCTCGAGTTTCCGTTTCAGGTCTTCTGTAGGAATCTCGCGTACATCGTCGGATAGAAGTTTTTCGGTGGCTCTGACTTGTTTTGTGACCCTGCAACGAGCGGTAGATCGTCTGGTCTTGGCCTGAATTACAGCAGCCATCGAGTAGATGAAGAGTTGAGGTAATCCTTGAAGAGGAAGTGTTGAAGTGTTGAAGTTGGATGGGAGTAGTTCCGAAGAGGAATCCGAGGCGGTTGGCTGGCGAAAGCACCAAGTTGACAGTAAATTCTCCGTAGGATTACAAAGAAACGAAATACGTTGTCAAACACGGGTCAGCACCAGTCCGGAACGAGGTCGTCAGGTGCAGAAGCTGTAGAGTCGTCTGGTAAGGTACCGTCTGATGAAGAGCAATGCTTCTTTTGGCGGCAAACGTTGAAGATGGGAGGAGCCCCGGAAGAAATGGCGTCCTTCAAGGTATTCGATGAAAAAGACGGCCCAGGATGTCTTGAAGAGACGGACGTTCAGGAGGAACGGTTGCCTTGGCAGTAGACAAGTTGAAGAAGCGGCACGGAATAGTAGAGTTCCGAAGCTACTGATGTCTTACTCGATAGGGTAGCGAGTCGGCTCTGTCGAATTTGTAGGATCCGAAGAAACAGGAGGTGCCTTGAAGAGACGGTTGTTGAGGTGGTGTCGGACGAACGAGGGCGAACGAATCCGACAACAGCTAGGCTATCTAGAGAGCACGGAACAGCCTGACTAGCTAACTAACAAATAGTCAACTAGGGAAGTAGCTAAACTAGCAAGTCAGCACCGCATAGAGTAGCAAGTAGAAGAACTTCGATAGCAGGAGAGCTAAGGTCACTGGTCCCCTCACCTTCACTGATGCCAGATCCGGCTCGAAGGACCAATGAACAGGGGTTGTAAGTCCCTGAGCTCAAGTTGGGAAGAAATGAAGGACCAGCCCAGTAGTGGGCAACATGTAAACAAACCAGGACCTTAGCTAGAGTAGCTGTAGCTGTCAACAAGTTGGCAGAGATAGGCTTAGGTTAGTATAATTTAGACAAGCACATAACAGATAGACTGAATAAGAACTGAACAAACATGTGGTCACACCAGAGCAATGAGCATGTGCAGAAACACCCGCACACACATACAAACACAATGCAATGAGTCCAGCTCAGTCCTTCAGTGCATGTAGTGCACTGCACCTTAGTGGCGGTTGTTGGGTCCAGTAGATCCCGAACAATATTGTTCGCGTGCATTCTGTTACTTTGGCTGTTGTTGTTGCCCATTTCTCTTTTTATACTATGCCTCAAAAGTTCAGCTTTTCTACCGTTTATTTTGTTTCTGTTCATTGCTTCTGTACAGGCTCCTGTTATATTTTACAAGAGCAACTACAAAAGCGTACTAGGCATGCGCGCATAGTCGCTAAATTAAAACAATTACGCAGGATAGGAATCTTTTTTACCGCGTCAGTGAATGCCAGGTTTCCCCCTCATTTCTAGCATGTACTTTTTCAAACAAAAGCATTGAGTAGTACTTAGCTTTATTTTAGTGCAGGAAATACACAAAAGAATTCTGGCTTCCTGTAAACGTTAAAATTCATTTTTAAGGAAGAATTAAAAGTTTGTCTTGTCTGTCTGTGTTGGTCCAACAGTACAGGTGGTTTGCTGGCTTCCTTATGCTAATTTATTATGCATTATATACTTGTTATGGAGACAGTGTAAGTGTTTCTGTTGTAATTATGTAAATATGGAGTTATGCCACATGCACAGGTAGAATGCAACATGGGCGTGGCAGGGGAGGGTCCAGGGGGAAGGGGAGAGCAGGAGGCCAGCCCTTCCTCTACCAGTACAACAGTCAAACTACATGCTAATGTATGCTACTCACTTATGTCCGCCTCATTTATATTATTTTAAATTTCGTAAGTTTTGACCTAGATGTATTTAGATATATTTGGCCCCCTCTTAACGCTGGAACTGCCCCTGTGTGGTTACATTTGCATTGGGGATAAATATTTCAGCAGAGCATGTACAACTGTGTGAGGTTTTGTGGTTGCTACCAGTCATCAACTGAATAGTGAGTGATGATTATATCCATTAATAGAAGTTTGTCTACTTTGGAGAAGTACTGGGAGTGGCAGGGGAGAGGGAGGTGATGGAGGAGAGAGGGAGGTGATGGAGGGGAGAGGGAGGTGATGGAGGGGAGAGGGAGGTGATGGAGGGGAGAGGGAGGTGATGGAGGGGAGAGGGAGGTGATGGAGGGGAGAGGGAGGTGATGGACGGGAGAGGGGCGGAACACCCCAAGTAGCCGGCAGGTGATGGAGGAGAGGGGGAGGGGGAGAGGGGGTGATGAGGTGACGAGGCGCAGGTGAGGGGGGAGAGGGAGTGATGGAGGGGCGAGGGAGGTGATTCGTATTGCTTTTGCACCAGGCTTTTTTTTTTTTTATTTTTTTTTTTTTTTTTTAAGGTCTCAGTCAGAGCACTCTAATAAAATTATAGATGACATTGTTATCTACCAACTGCATTTGCTGTAATTACAGGCCCATGAACATATCGGCAGTGAAACAATTCAAGTTAAATGAAGCTATTTGAATATCGTAGTATCAAGTATGTAATACATGTATTCAAATCTCAAATGGATATGCCTGCACATCTGCAGTAAAACTGACCACACCCACCAAAGTCAGTAAGCATTTTCTATTCGGTTGACTTTGAACTCACTCACTCACAAATTCAGAACACATAGTTCACAATGGTGGTCTTCAACATCGATAACAAGAAGGAGTAGTGCTATAAATACAATAGCAACCTCACCACTGTCAGTTTGATCTTGGGCTGATATGGAACTTCGTAAAAATAGAATATAAAAAAAAAAATATCATCTCCTAATTGATAGAACTTCATCCAAGTCCAAAGAAATATCTTCTACATAAATATTATTACCACTAGGACAAGTTGAACAACTTTTAGACATTTAGAATTCTTATGTGTCACAGACTTCATTTCTCTAACATTTAGGACACATTGTCAACTGCTGCTGGTTGTAACCCCCACACTCTCTGCCACAGTGTTCACCACTTTAGTGCCACAATGAGTGACGAACCAAAGAGCCCATGGAGCCAAACCACATATCAGGAACAATTCACAGCTGATGCAGTTCATGTGAGAGGTCTGTCTGTCTGTCTGTCTGTGTCACTCTGTCTCATACAAGTGAAACTCTCCCAGACGTCATCTATTAGTGCAGGACATCAACTCCCCAATGATAATACTAATTATAGTAGCCTGTATTGACCATTTATGGTATTAGCTAACTTGCCACCATTCGTGCTTCTTGATGCCCTTCACACATGACATGTGTGTGTCACAACTGACATGCGTGTGTCACATGTGGTATTAGCTAATGGAAATATAACAATTACATGCTGTTTAACAAATAATCCCCTTGTCAATTACTATTATTTGAATTCAGTTTCATCTGTAGTCAAGATAGTCCCTCCCTCCCTCCCTCCTATAATTTTATTATAAACTTATTTATGAGTTTGCAGAAGCTGAAGTATATAGCAATTAAGTTAATGAGTAAATACAATTAATGAACGTGTCTGAACCCATTGAATGAATGAATAAATAAATAAATAAATTAGTGATATTAAGTAGATGGTAAAAATAGTTCGATATAATTGTCTCTTCAGTATTTCATCATTATTTTACGTTGTTGAATAAGGTAGTCTGATGAGAATAGAGCTATGGTTGTCAATAGATATTACACGAACTATTTTTAGAACACCATCTGTCATTGGGTTCTGCCATAAAACCACAAGGAACCATTTGAAACTGCAGAGAGTAGAGTAATGGATGATGTCACTCTGCCATCAGGAGACACTGTAAGCTCTCATGGGGTTTACACTTGGTAAATTTGGTTTCCACGAGTCTTAGCTTGAGCTGTATTTGGTACCTGACCTGGTTAGGTTCGCTGGTGTGTAGGGTATTAACTGGGGGAATCCCCCTGGTGTCTTGCATACATAGTCAGCCTCAGGGCAGCAATAGGATGGTGTACTCTCTCACTTCAACTTATTCCTATAATGGCCATGTTTTGTTCACTAAGGGGATTATCAGGTATTACATCATGCTCCATAAGCTTATCTAACACAAATACACGTGCACTGTAACTTGCTTGAAGCTATTCATGAATATACTAAATTGTGTACATCAAACTCAAACCTCATCACATGACAATACAACTTGGTGCTGATGTTTGTAAATAAGCATACATGTGGGGGCGGGGCAGGAGTCATCTTTATCTTGAATTTGAATCGGATACCATATTATAGCCAACAATTTGACTTCGGAGGTGTGTCCTAGATCAAGTTAAGAGTGTATTCTGCATGACAAGGATCAGACATGTGCTGGTCATCCATTATCTGCTGTTACTTGCTGCTTCTCTCTGTGTTGATCTGACGAATGCTTTGCAGTGCAGCAGTGTAGGAAGATGTTCTGGTATAAGCTGGTAGGGGAGGGGCGGGGCTGTAAGGGCATGTGCCCCCTGAGCCCCACCCCCTTCTACTGTAGTGATTATTAACATACTCTAATATATAAAGCTTGGACTAGCATCCTGCTTAGCATTAGTCTGTAAGAGTAACATCAGGTCAGCTATGTATGCACCTATTCCTTCCTGCACATGCCTCTGGTTCATGTTAGCAAGTGTGCTCTCTACACAATACAAATAACACACACACACACACACGTGTGCATGAAATCCAATGCATGACTGGCATGCTTGTTTGTCCACACTAACACCACAACTTGGCAACCATCGCTACCACATACTCGCACTCTCCTATCGCTATGGTTACACAACTAATCCAACACATCCATTCAGAGCTGAAAGATCACACTTCAGCCTCTAGAAGGTGTCTGTGGTGATATTCCCTAATGTTTCTTGTGTGAATGACTAACTGGTGCATGAGCAATGGCTACAACCCACACTGGTAAATCTGTGGGACACAACAGAAGTGAACAAAACTCACTTTATCACACTACTAAATAAAAAAAGAAAAAAAGAAAAAAAAAAGAAAAAAAGAAAAGAAAAAAAAGACCGTTTAAAAAACTCTTCCGACTGTTTTATTCAATTCCCTATACACTTTCCTGTAGCATTGTACATTAATAAAATAATACAAAGGAAAACAAATAAATAAAAAATAAATAAATGATCAATATAAACTACGTATAAATAACTTCCAAGTCATCTTCACTGATGACACTAGTCCACATTTATTTCATAACTGTAGAGATAGGCTTTCAGTAGGCCCACCCCACAGGGGGGAGTCGCTGGAATAGAGGTTGCTCAGGCAATTTACCACCTGACCTTGTGAGCACTGGACTTTTGTACACAAGAGCATTATTGGCCTATTTATGGGTAGTTTTATCAGCATGATCATGGGGAAGATATAGAAGTAAGAAAAGAAACAGTGCATAGTGAAAAAAAAAAATTACAACAAAAAAAATCATGAAAGAAACAAAAGCTTGTTGCTTGCACGGGTCATATCACGTTCATTATTTAAACGCCATACACTCTCCCTGGCCGAGTGACTTAATACACTTACATCACCAGAAACTGGTGGACAGTTCAAACAGTCAACTCTACACAAGTAGATTATTGAAGACAATTTATCTTTACATTCCACTTCTTTCACACCTCTCTGTGTGTCTGGCACCTTCAGATTGTTGATCATGTCTGGCTATTGGATGTTTATTTCTGTGATGTATTGATAAAGTAGTGAGTCCAAACATTCCTTACAATAGAAATAGTTTACTCTATGCCATAATTCAGTACAGCATGCTGCATGGTGGGTTCCTGAGCGACAATCACATCTGCCTCCTTCCACATGCACACAAGCATGAATTCACAAGCAATGGGAGTTCAGCAGATAGTGCTAATGGGTGTGGTGTCCAGATATGAGGAGGATGAAGTCCTGACCCAGCTTGTACTGGACTTCACTCTAATTCTCACCTCAATACTATCAATGCAGTATTTTATACAGCAATGTTGCATCTTATTTATCATTTAATAAAATCCAGATCAACACTGTAGGACAATCACACAATTCAGTCATGATTCCTAAAGACTGATGGAATGCTTGCAGTGTATGTGTGGCGTCTACACAACATGGAAGGTGTGGTCTAGTGAGTAAAGGGTGTGGTTCAGTCATGTGCTATCTCTGAGCTGTTCCAGGGGTGTTCTTGGCCATCTGCTGTTGGTAGCTCTGCTGCAATTTCATCAGCTTCTCTGCTAGTGTATCTCTATCCTTCTGCAAGTCCTTCACCTTGCTCTCATAACGCTTGCTAGAATAATACCACACTCCATTTAGCACACACACACACACACGAGCTATAGCTCACATTTCTTGAGAGATGTATACCATCCTCTTATCCACAGTCTGCCTTGCTTCCTCCAAGTCTTGCTTGACCAGCGCTGGTCCCACTAATTTGTAGACTACAGCTTCAGCCTCCAACAGATCCAGTTCCTATGCAATCAGCGACAGATAGACAGGAACCAACTCATTAGTGGGGGGATTAGAACTATTACAATAGTTTTAAAGATCCTATCAACTGGCATTGAACTCTATCATGTTGTGACAGAGATATTCTAGTAATTATTAATTCAAATTTGGTACAGATATCAAGCATTGTTGCTTTGACATTTTACAATTTGCAAATGAATAAGTTGTTCTTTTAAATAAAGAGTTCCATTAATGAACTAATGTCAGAACTTCCAACCCCATGGACTCATCTGTAATTCGTATGGAAACCGATTCAAGATATTGGACTAAGAAAATTATAGAATAGACTAGTGGTGTGCTTGAGCACAAATAGAGAGCGAGCATCCCTAGTTAGAGTACATACAACTACAGTATTGTGATTAGTTTTAACTTCTAATGCTCCAGCAACTAAAAACAACAACAACAACAAAAAACAAAAACAAACAAAAAAAACCCGGTTGATCTAAGATTAGGTTTGAGCCTAACCCTATATTATTATTAAAACACACTTACTACTGTTGCAGCCAGAAAAGCGGTGTAAACACAGCAATATATTATTTGCTAGTTAAAAGTTCACTTTGTGCTATTCTCCAGCTAAGCAATAGCTATAACACACCACACTTGTCACTGGACATACCAACACAAGACTTACCTTCGTGGTTAGACTATTGGACAATATATTTCAAGTAAGGAACAACATTGTTGTGTAGGGCATGGCATATAGTGCATATTTGAATTATTCAATTTTTTTCCTCTCGATGATACAGGTAGAGGTCAGTGATGTCCGAGGTTGCCCTTAAATACCATACTGTCTGTCCAATCCCACTGTCCCATGTAGGACAGTCCTATGGAATCCTATGTGTCCAACTTACACACTCCATCTTATGTGTATAGTGTCTCGCTCACTTCACTCGCCAACTAATTTAAAATCTAACACAAACCAACCAACCAGGTTTCCATACTATTGTTTTCTCTCCCGGGCTGTGTAGTGGTTCTCTGTATGTAAAACTCGGTCAAACAAATGGGCATCCCCTTAACTTTTGGTAAGGGGTCGTCAATACTATAGAACACATCAACTACTGTTCAGTTAATACTTAATAGTATTTAATAGTAGTACGTGCAATGTAACGCCCCTTCATTAGTTAATAAACATATTTTCTATGGGTTTCGGTTATCTGTTATCCAAACACCTCTCTGTCCCTATCTGTTCGGATTACTGAAGTCCTACTATACCTAGTTTCAAAGACCAGTGCTATATACAGAGTTGCAATAAAGAACCCTATCACAGAGACAATGCCTCAAGCTATTCAGTCGACAATAACAATTAACAATAATTATTATGAAATAGTTGGTACAGGTAGCCAGGAGTTGTCTAATCTATTTTAAAAGTGATACCTAAGTCTTCATGAAAGTCTGTCCAATTTATTGTGACACCACTTAAGAAGAGTGCACTTGTTACTGGCAGCTATAGCCAGCTTACTATTACGTTTTTTAAAGATAAATTTAAATACTCACCTTTTTGACGTTCTCGTTCTCCGTTAGCTGTCCTTCCAGTTTCGTCTTGCTTGTGTGACACTTCTGCAAATCTGTAACAAAACCTCCAGGTAATTTCTGCTGGTCCAAATTAAGCACAGACATGGACACAACTCCCTAACCTTTCTGCACGGTGTTGAACTTGTCCAATTCTTCCCTCACATCTTTCTCCATAGCAGCTTTCATACCTGTACCCGCAGCCATATCGACGCCCTACCCACGTGTCCAAGGAAATTGTAAGCCACGCCTACCAAAGAACTGTGCGAGTGTGCAGCAATACTGTAAGAGCTGTAAGAATGGTGTTTAACAATGTCCTGCAAGGATGGTCATCTGCTAGGTTTATGTGCAGATACGGAAGGAATTCTTTCCAGTGTAGAAATAAACTGTTTTCAAACTGGGGTGAGTTTTGAAAGGCTATTAGCAACGAGATGTGTCAATACAATTATACATAATTATATAGTATGTGTGTATATATGTGTATTTACAATGGAAATTTTCCTTGAGTATTTCAGCATCACGCGAGTGTTCAATATTTCCCATACTGACCACCAATGTGCCCATGCGTAGTAAAATATGGTGGAGTTACCTCTGAACGGTGATGTTTTGAAGCAGTTCATAGACCATTTTGAAAATATCAAATGTATGATAAACAATTACACTCGTCATAAAGTATGGGATGACATTTCACTCTCACACTAGTAGTTTTTCTCACCTTCAGCTCTTATAGTGCTCGTGAAATATTGTACTCGGACTCGTGCAGTATGTATTATATATATATATATATACATGTAATTAGTGATGAAAATAAGAAACGGAGAAGTCGAGAAATACAGATTGTTTCTTGCTCGACTAAAATCCAAAATGGCGAGGAAGCGAGTGACTCCAGACATCCCATGGAATACTATCACAAAGCAGTCCACCAAAACCGGCAAGGCTCAGAACGTGACATTCACCCCTCAGGGAATGCGCGGTAAGGGACGCCGGGACCCATGGAAGCTGGCAATGCTCATCATTCCTATCACCACATTTGGATTGGGGACGTGGCAGGTGTTCAGACTCCAGTGGAAGATCAACCTCATATCTGAGCTGGAGAGGAAGACTAAGCTTCCTCCTGTGATGATCCCTACCGAGTAGGTGAAGTATATTCATGTTGGGGAGGATTGCGTGGGTGTATTTAAAGGGGCGTGGTGAATAGTTAGCTGTCGTGAACAGAGATACTGTATGACAGATTTAGAATGTTGCGAGTTATGAAACTGGGCAGAGGTTGTAAGACTGCAGAACAAATTTCTCACCTTCCTTGTCATCTCCAGTGATGGTCATTGGATATCTGTTAGACCTAGGACACATAGTACAACTGAGAGTACAGTGATGTTGAACAAGAAAGCCAGGAAGTGAATTACACGGACCTAACCATTCCATGTGACACTAGTAATCAGTTCATTTGCTTGAATGACGACACTTTACTGTTTTGGAAGTATATTCATTTACTTTGTGTAGGTAGCCAGTGTTTGCATCCATATATACACACACATGTATAGTGACATATATTTTATAGTGACACACTTTACAAGTTAATCAAATGAACCACTAAACAGTAATGTACTTTGTTTGGTGACCCTTTACCAACATACACACACATAAGGGCAGATCCAGCGCTAATGATGGGGAGGGGCCCAAATATATTTAGGCCAAAATTTGTAAATGATTTGGACCTGTATTTACCATTGAAGAGCATAAATTAGCATACAGTTGTCCGATAAACAAAATCACCAGTATTGGTACCTTTGTGCATCACAAATTGTCAATCAACTTGGTTCAGGGGGGGATAGGGGTTTCGGGCCCCTTTGGCCTCTCTCCCCCCACCCCCCCCCACTGCTGAATCCTCCCCTGTATATAGTGACATACTCTACAAGTGAACTAAACCGAAACGCACGGTGATCAACGACCCTTTACCTACCCAGTATTCTAGGTCAGGAAGAAGCCATGGAGTACTGTCGTGTGACGATGACTGGACATTTCGACCACTCCAAGGAGCTGTACGTGCAGCCTCGCAGCCTCAACACCACCTCTGACCCCCTGTCTCGGAAGAGCAGCGAGCCCGGTGCACATGTGGTGACGCCATTCTTCTGCCAGGAGCTGGGGGACTGGATTCTGGTGAACAGAGGCTGGGTGCCACGCAAGAAGGTGGAATCGAAAACTAGAAAGAAGGGGCAGGTGAGTGGGTGATGGGGGAGTGTCTGGAGTGCATGATGTTTGGTAAGGTGTTGTCACTGAGATTGTCCAACACAATGGCTAAAAAATTGAGTCCGTGACTGTCAAAGGTATTCTTCGAAATAGAAATTGTTGTCTTAGTAGCCTGTGTTGTATTTGACTGGCAAGTACCCCCGTCACACAGTGGCACTTGATGTACTAACTTTGTAAATTATGTAGAAATGTGGCAGCACAAGGTGTTTATACTCATGGTTCCCTCTCCTGCTTCTTCCTGAGCATCATTCTGTGGTGGAATCCACCAGGATTATGATTAGCTACTGCAGGTGTATGAACTTTACCAACTCAGTTCAGCTAATGAATTATTTATGAATATAGACACCCAGTGTTCTTATAGAGAGAAGGATGGATTGGGACGACCTAGAAAAGAATAAAGACCAGGATACATTAGAGCATAGCTGATGTAGTTTTTGTAATGTGACAGAAGAACTTTAAACTGCTTAGGTCCTTTAGAGAGGGACACTGTTAACTTGGTGTCCCCGCCTTGAGGGCAGGGACACTTAGTGTCCCTCTGATTGCGCTTAGTGTCCCGGTGTTAGGAGCAGTCACTACGTTATAAATTAGTTAGGCGCGTGAAGCCGTCGTGAACTACCCATTTTTAGGTTCTCTCAGGCCTTAAGTAGCACCCTCACTGTGCTCAGGACGCTACAGCCTAGGGCCTTCAGGACCCTAAAAAAGATAGTTCCCTCTGAGGCAGTGCCTTAACTATTATATAGGTTAATCAAGCACTCAAAGAGTCATGGAGCTGAAGGTCCGGCAGGTATCATGGTAAGTTTGTGTTTTGGCAAAGCTGATGGTGGTGGGTTCGAGTCCCACCTTGGACGTATCTTTCTCTGCCTTCTCCCAGGCGAGTAGTGACGATGCTTTACCAACTCCGATGAGCTCATGAATTGTTCATGCATACACACACCGTTGGTCATCATCGTCGCTGACGCACAAGTGTATTATTATTGTGATGGAAGATGAAGTATTAGTTTGTGAATTCCAGAATGAAGGCATTATCATGGTGTACGACAGAGACTTGAATTATAAGAGATTTATCGAACGCAATGGATCAGTATTCATAGAAACTGTGTATGTCCATGGCAACATCTATGAGTACTAATTTTGCAAACATGCTAGTCATACTGTCATGTTTTACGGCTGTGCTTGGAAGTCAATCTAACTTTGGCCAATAGGTAGATCTAACTAAAGCTATGGAATATTCTAATACTTCACCACACTTGATATTTAAGCATCAAGTCTCAGAGTTGAAGTGGGAAACATCCAAGCTCCTTGTCGCTGTCTTACCAGATAGTCATTTTAGGATGCAAGTTCATGTACTTAATTTACATTCTTGTGTTAATAGGTTAGTTTTCATCCGTGGGAAGGCATACGTGGGAAGGCATACGTGGTGCAAACCCTTAAAATTTGTGCATTGGTAGCATTGAACTCTGGAAGAACTGCCAGTCACACTGCAGTCTTTCTCTTTCTTCAATGAAAGATCTAGCTATGGATGAATGTATAGGTTGAAGGAAGGATTGGGTGGGAGGGAAAAGTTATTGTTTCATAAATATGTTTTAATTTTGTTTTGTTCTTGTAGTCATGTGGGTTCAATGTTTCTATTTACCTGAACATGCGTGGGTGCAGAAGAGTCAAGGGTTAATTGTCTATTACATGTATATAGAATGTATATGTGAAGTCTGGCTAAACTCTTGCTAGATATATTTCCATATATTTCTTGTTGCCCACTGAGGTCTCTCTGCTTACTTTCTATTCTACATCATGTAGTAATCCCTTACAAAAATAGGTATGTGCTGCATGTATGCCACATTTATAATGCATTCATTGCAACACATGTGCATATTGCACTTGTGCGTAAAATGTAAGCAAAATGCACTTAACTGCAGCATGTGCCCTGCATGTATGCACAAGGAGAGTAGCATGCACACATGTAGTTTACACATGTGTCACATATATTTGCCTTGCATGTGTGCACGGTTTTATGTGCCACATGCATGTTAGGTGCACATGTGTATGTTTCTACTATGCCACATGCATGTCAAATACACATGTGCATGTTGCTACTATGTCACATGCATGTCAAATACACATGTGCATGTTGCTACTATGTCACATGCATGTCAAATACACATGTGCATGTCGCTACTATGCCACATGAATGTCAAGTAGATGTGTGCATGTGCTACTCTGCCACATGCATGTCAAGTACACATGTGCATGTTGCTACTATGTCACATGCATGTCAAATACACATGTGCATGTTGCTACTATGTCACATGCATGTCAAATACACATGTGCATGTCGCTACTATGCCACATGAATGTCAAGTAGATGTGTGCATGTGCTACTCTGCCACATGCATGTCAAGTACACATGTGCATGTTGCTACTATGTCACATGCATGTCAAATACACATGTGCATGTTGCTACTATGTCACATGCATGTCAAATACACATGTGCATGTCGCTACTATGCCACATGAATGTCAAGTAGATGTGTGCATGTGCTACTCTGCCACATGCATGTCAAGTACACATGTGCATGTTGCTACTATGTCACATGCATGTCAAATACACATGTTCATGTCGCTACACACATGCATGTCAAATACACATGCGCATGTTGCTACTATGCCACATGCATGTCAAGTACACATGTGCATGCTGCTACTATGCTACATGCATGTCAAATACGCACGTGCATTCTGGTGCTATGTTGCATGCATGTCAAATGCACATGTGCATGTTGCTATTGTGCCATGTGCATGTTAAATTACCCACGATACCATGATATGTTATCGACCCTTACCAAATCTCATTTACATTAATGTTATTCATACCCACTCAAACCCAATGCATGTATCATCGTGCGTCATACATAAGTACTGTACTTGATTTCTTACTTATAACTTTTCATAAAGGCAATAGTATTCGCTTAAGTGTGTGCGCTCCCACTTCCTGACTCATTCCAGCTCTACAGCGAAGGCAGAGTACCAACATCTACCAGGCAGACATGCAGCACATGTACCACCCCTACCAGACATCTACCAGGCAGAGATGCAGCACATGTACCACATCTACCAGGCAGACATGCAGCACATGTAACACATCTACCAGGCAGACATGCAGCACATGTACCACATCTACCAGGCAGACATGCAGAAATATACCATAGTGCTTGTGTGCCACATACACAAAAATTGAAACGCGCCACAGGCATGCAGCATGCAAGTAGAAGGGTGCACAACTCATGAGTGGCATGCATGTAGCTGCATATGAGTAGCACACAAAAACGTACTTGTGTGCCACATACACAAAAATTGAAACGCGCCATAGGCATGCAGCATGCAAGTAGAAGGGTGCACACCTCATGAGTGGCATGCATGTAGCTGCATATGAGTAGCACACAAAAACGTACTTGTGTGCCACATACACAAAAATTGAAACGCGCCACAGGCATGCAGCATGCAAGTAGAAGGGTGCACAACTCATGAGTGGCATACATGCCACTGCGCATGTATAGCATACAAGAGAATGCACACATGTGGCATGCTTTCTTGTGCACACATGCATCCCTCATATGCACATATGTGGCACATGTGAGGCGCTGTTTCAATTTTTCTGTATGCAGCATACATGCTTGATAGCAGCATTACGCCTGCAGCACATGTGCTGCATATGTACATGATGAGTGCAGTAAGGCAGCACGAATGTGTGCAGCATGCATACAACATTTTTGTTAGGGAATGGATCATTCCTCTGTTGGTTTGTGGTCTGTCAGCATTGACTAAATGATAAATCTGTACTCGATTTGCATCAACTAGCCAATGTCTCTTTCTAGATACACGGGGAGACTTCATTGACAGCAGTTGTTAGAGCGTCAGAGAAAGTAAGCTAGCTGCAGGTAATGATGTTTTTTTATTTTATTATTTGAACTATAAATTTCATTTCTCAGAAAGGAATGTTCACTCCAGAGAACAAGCCATCAGAGAATCACTGGGCATTCAAAGATGTCGCTGCCATGGCAATGCATGCTGGGACCCTCCCACTGTTCTTAGATGCCGATGCCAGTAAGTCATTTTGAATAATGCAATGGAATTATTTATTATTACACTGATTCTATTTATAGCCACCACTATTCGAGGAGGTCCAATAGGAGGACAGACGAAAGTAACTTTAAGGAATGACCATTTGAATTACATATTCACATGGTAAGGTGTGGAATGTAGTATACTAGGAAATGATTGCTCTATATAATTAATGAAATTAAAGTATAATATATTGAAACTAAGGGATGTTATGAAGTAACAAACTGAACTGAGTGAAAGACAATATTTCTGAATAGTTCACTATCTTATTAATGAACTAACTAGAATTAATTAAGAACTTAAGTTTCTTCTTTGAACTAGAGTTGAATATGACCAGGCAATATTTAATCTATTTGTAACAGGTATTCTCTGGCACTAGCCACTTCCTATCTGTTCTACAAGTTCTGGACTAAAGGCAGATGAACAAGAAGTTAATAATGAGTTTGTAATCGATCATGTCACAACACTACATAATAGTATGTCATGTATTATTTTGATAGATCTCAACACTTCATAGTAGCTAACTAAAGCCATAGCTACTGTCCATATAGTTTGAATATTTATTATTTTTATTACTGTATTAAGTAATTGGTTTATATTCACTTCTTTGCTATTTATCTAATACTCTAAATTAATGAATGAATTTATTGTTTTCTTGAAGTATTTGTATGGCTAGCTGTAGCTGTGAACTACTTTCAGCAAGATTTTGGCGTGAAGTTTAAATGTAGGTTAAGTTGTTATTATACACTGGCTGCGAAGACATTGTCATAAGATCTGATGTGCTTAAGTTATTTTAATACGCTGATGCAGTAGTTGTTATATTGAGTTTTGTGTCTAATGTTCAATTGTCCGGAAATGATTTTTTTTGTGCATAATTAACTGCCAGTTCGTAATTTTTATATGTAGCTAGGTAGCACAGGATACTTGTTGTTATTCTCATAGTCTTATACATTTGGATTTTTGAACTTTTTTTCTAGCTTATTACTACAGAATGATTCCCTTTGAAGTCAGAGAAGTGAGGTTTGTTAAATTACATTGAAACTCGGGAGTATGTGCAAGCGCATTGGTAGAAAAGGGTACATGAATGCCTAACTCGTCAGAGTGATATGGCTAGATATTTCACTCTCAGGCTTTATTTTCTCTCACCTCTTGGTCGTGAAAAATGAATTAGCCTGCTTGAAATATTTCACCATATCACACTTCTGACGCATGTAATTAGTACTAGCTAGCTATATATATATATTATATGTAATAAGTGGTTTATTCCACACTAGATATCTCTGAACACTTTACGGTGACATTCATGATTCCCACTGAAAATAGCAATATTGTAATTCAGTATAATAATACTGATACTGTTCATTCATTTCATAATGTATCAACTTTATATAGCTACTGCAATCACCACTAAGAGAATAATAAGAAAATTTATGGAAAAAACAATTCTAAAAATTTCTAGCGTAATGGGGCACTCGTGTGGCCTACCCCTTCCCTTTTAATATCCGCTCGCATAGTGGTGGGAGGGGATACTAAAAAGGGGAAAGGGGTCGGGCATGCGAGACTAATTAGCTTGTACCTCACTTTAAAAGCTATAGCCAGTAAATTTCCCAGTAGACACTTTGTAGTGTTCCTCACTAGTGATCTCTGGAGGATTCGTATCATTCAATGGCTCCAACCATTCTGGTCACAAACAAATTTTTATTTATTTATTTTAATAATTAGATGCACAAGGCATTCAGGAGAAGAGCCAACTAGCCAATAGGCTATTCTGAAGACCTTCCTAACATTAAACAATTCCACAGATCATAGTAAATGTAAATGATATTCATAGACTTCTCAGAGCCACAATGATTTAATCAATGCTGCCCACTCATCTGGCTGTTGTACTGTTGTATATCCAGCTTCATCTGAACCACACACTTCGTTTTACTAACCTGGCACATGAATACACACACGATACTGGACTGAAAATGCTTTATCAATTCACCTCATTTGCACACCGTCATTGCCTCTCTCACTTAATACTATTCTTGACCTGTGTATTCATGAATAACATACATAGCTACGCCTGCTTTTCAACCAGTTTCTGACCATGCTTTACCAACTGGGATCAACTAATGAATTAGAATTCATCATTAATATATAGTTGACAATACTGACACACAGCTCCATATATAGTACCCCACCACATGTAATGGTTCATGATGTACTAATTAGGAATGCAGTAGCATTTTTATTGGTTGCAACTTCGAACCTCTGAATCGAACCACCCTAGCAGTACAGACGGGACTGTCAATAGCTAGTGGGTGGTCTTTAGCAAATTGTGCAGTCATTGGAAATGGTTTATGAAGTTATTGTCTAAATAAGATTAATTCTTATGTTACAGTATTACAGAAACACAATGACATGCCAATAATTTTGTTGAGTTTCAACATTAGCCCACCACAAGAAATGATTTCGGACTAACGCATCATATAAAAAATGTCTAGTATATCATTGTAAATTGATGAAGTAATTATTTATGGCAGGAGTTTGAGCAGGTCTTCAACATCAGGTCGATCATATTGCTCCTTGCTGCGGAAAGAATACAGAAGCTCTCCGGAAGATGCCACTAGAATATCTCCTCCAATGACTACAACATCGTCACCATCCCAGGCCAAGTTGTCGATTCTTCCTCTGGCTACAGCCTCCGCGTAAGCAATGAAGATATTCAGATCCCAAGCTGCTGCTAGTTGGCGTTGAATCCCCACGGTCCTGTAGAAGACGAGGTCTCTGTCTAGCAACAGAGGCAGTTGAGATCCGTAGCTCTCCAACCACTTCAATCCTCCTTCCCTCGTACCGCTTGCTACCACCACAATTTTACAGCCCTTCCGCTCAAATTCACTCCGCCGAGCTTCCAGAGCTGCAATGTGGTCGTTTCATGGTCGTCAGACATAATGCTTGCGGAGGACAAACAAGGTTTTACTAGAGTTTGCTAGAATATCTCTCAGAGAAGTTTCAGTTCCTGAATGAGCTTGTACAAATTTGATATCCTCCTTACAGAGATCACCAACCTTCAGCACAGGATGCTTTATCTTATCTTCATGCATTCTGCAGTCTTCATCCAATTCTGTAATGAAATTTCTGTAATCTTTTTCAGCAGAAACAAGTGCCGACACCGAGCTCTGTAGACATTGATTAGCAAGATTCTCATTACAAAGGCCATCTAATTCTTCCCTGGACTTCACTTTGGCAGCACGGAAGCACTGCGCATACTCCTGAACTGGGTAAACATTCAGTAAGCCACTAGTCTTCAAGGGGCCTGAAGATCTACAAAATGAAACGATATCTCTTCCAGAAAGCTCGTATTCCGACCTTCCCTTTTGAACCATAGATACCAGTGACGATGCAAGGTTGCTTATTATAACAGCTAATTCCCCGCCGTCTTCGCTCGCCTCCATTATATCCCAAGCGAGATCCCGAGACACCGCCTTCCCGGGCGAGGTTAGTAGAGCTATCCTTTACCGATTTTGTAACCAGCATAAGCGAGTTGGACGTAGCAAAACCCCTTTACCAAACTTTTTATTATGTTTTATTATTATAACTTTACAACCACTATAATAACAAAGAGAGATGAAATGTGACATAATGGGTGGATGAAGGCGCAAACTCTATGTACAAGAGAGCAGCCTAGTTAGCTAAAAGAAAAGAAAAGGTATATAAATGAAAATAAAACAGCTAAGTGTGAGAGGGAGTGATACATTAATAAAGTGACTGTGACATCTGGAGCAAGGACATAAACAACAAAATGTGCAGGAATTGTCTGAATCAAAGTGTGCAATAAACAGATCCAAAAAATTTTGCTTGAGAGAACGTTTAATAGAAGTGAAGGACAATGAAAGATCAATAGGTGAGAATGTGTTCCATAGTAGAGATATGCGATTAAAATATTGATGTCGTGTAGTGGAGGTGCGTTGGAACTTAATTTCTAATTTACGATTAGATGAAGATCTTGTGGACCCAGAATGAAAAGTAAGAAAGAAATAAGAAATATTATAATTATTTAAAATGTATTTAGTTGCACGCCGTTGAACTCTTTCCAATAAGATAATGTCTTGTATGTAGCTGGGAAGAGTAGGTCAGCTGAGATCTTACAAGTGATAGGTAGAGGGATTTCTTAATGTTAATGGGTGATGTGCAAGGAATTGTTCGCCTAATTAAATACGGAGACCGATAAGCTTTGCTGCATATTTCTTTGATGTGGACAGACCAAGATAAACTATCAGAGATTAAAATACCTAAATCTTTCTGTTGAGTCACTGTTTTAATTTATGGTGTAATTGTCGTTAGTAGATGATGATAGGGAGACGTTCATGTATGCGCATTTAGAAGTATTTAAAGAAAGTTTCCAAGATTGACACCATGACAATAAATTATCAAGATCCTTTTGAAGAGCTAAATTCTCACTTGCAGAGTTTAGAGAGGCAATAAGTTTGGCATCATCAGCAATTAAAAACACAGACGAAAAAGAGCAGAGAGACGGTATGTCGTTAACATAAATAAGAAAAAGCAGAGGTCCAAGTACACTACCTTGAGGTACACCAGATTTGACAGGAAGTAAGCCAGATTTACACCCTTCAACCTCAACAAAATGCTTTCTATTTTGTAAGTAATCTTTGAAAAATAACCAAAGAGGACCAGTAATGTCAGTTAGCCAAAGTTTATACAGAAGTTCATTGTGGGGGACTGAATCAAAGGCTTTGGCAAAATCAAGAAACACAATTTCTGTGTGTCGCTTTGACTCCACAGAATTGAAAACTGAAGTATAGCTATAATAGAAGAAGTTGTTGAAGAGTGGATCTATTTCTGATAAAACCAAATTGTGTCTTTGAAATTTTTGGATATATAAAATCTATTATCTTAGAGTAGACTATTAATTCTAGTACTTTATGAAGAATGTTTAGGAGAGAAATAGGCCTGTAGTTGCTACTTCAGATACACTTCCTTTCTTGTGGAGAGGAAATAATTTGTGTACCTTCCAGTCAGCTGGAATGGAATGAGATTCCATAATGACAGTAAAGAGAAGAGAAACTGTATGTGCAAGTGAAGCGCAGAATTTGTAAATATATGGGCTAATGTTGTCATGTCCAGGAGATTTTTTGGGGTCTAGAGAGTTCAATACATCAAAAATTTCACTAGAAGAAAACTGTATGGTGCTAAGTTCTGATGAAGGTGTTGGAAGACAATGCATAGGTGGAAGAATAAAATCACTGCGAGTAAAAACTGAATTAAAATAGTTGTTAAAAAGTTTTGCTTTGCCAAGTGGGTCACTAG